>Ga0209284_10002201_pt1 | contig 27268 bp, 29 predicted proteins | sample FRY03_FD_187211 | JGI IMG/M metagenome (GOLD analysis project Ga0209284, IMG submission 187211) | Freshwater microbial communities from Lake Fryxell liftoff mats and glacier meltwater in Antarctica - FRY-03 (SPAdes) (version 2) | ecosystem: Environmental > Aquatic > Freshwater > Ice > Glacier...
CAATTTTTTTATCATCATCTTCTTTCAAATCTAACAAGTTTTTAAATTGTATTTCATATTTTAAAGTAACCGCATCACGTACATTTATAGTAATATAATATTTACCACCATTTACATATAAACTAATCGGGTCTTGTATAATATGTGGCGATTTATCATTTAAAATATTATATATTCTCCCCATTTCTTTTATCCTTCGCGAATATGATATATTCCACGCATTTAATTTATCATTTAATGTATAATTATACATAACAGATTTTGATAAATAAACTATTTTCCAGTTTAATGTGTCTAATAATATGATATGGCTATAATGCTGATAACATCCATCATATATTCTACTATGACAACCTCCAATATAATAATTATCTTTGTATTGAATTAGATTAGACCCTCCTCTTAAAAATGTATTTGATGTATTTATTGGTAAAATAACACCCCCTTGTTTATAAACAATATTGCAAATACCTTTGTTGTTAAGGTCGTAATGAATTATTATCAATGGGTCATAATTATAAACAAAATATAATTTATTATTACATACAAAAGGAGCCCAATTTTTTTCAATTGGGTTGTGTTTCATATTTTCAATTTGTAAAAAAATTGGTTTCAATTCATCAAATAATGTTATTCCTATACATCTTGATTGATTAGGATATGGAGAATATGTAATAAAAATTACATATACATTATTATTAAATATAAATATGCGAGGATCTTCGCCTTCTATATCAAAAGTCTTTCCTATTAAATTTATTTTATCGCTTCTTGAAAAATACAAATAACTTTTATTATTTTTATTTATTCTTTCGCAGTTATATTTTACATTATTAAAATAACACTCCGCTTTAAACATACAATAATCTACATTATGTTTTCCAGATACATTGTCTATATATTTTGTATATATGTCTTGTGTATAATTGTTTAAAAATGAGTTAGGATTATATTGTTCTTTTGTTTCGCATCCAACTCCATGTTCAATAATGAGATTACAATAATGTACTCCTTCATATATTTCAAAAGCATTAAATATTGATAATGCTCTTTCTGTATAACCACCAATACTTCCAAAATTTGTATCATACGGTTTAAGGTTACACCAAGGATATATTTCATCTACAAGTTTTTCTAACCACGAACATAACTTTTCATAAATTATTACAGGATAAATATTGGTTTGCAATAAACTAATAGGTTTTGATTCTAACTCTTTGATTGAATAGTTTTTTACAAAATGTTTGTTATAACTTTTTATAAGAAAGTCTAAATTGCGTTTTTCTGGAAACATTAATGTATTCCATTGCCCGCGTTTTATAATTAAGTTATTTAAACTATAAAAATATATTGTATTTTTATTCAGATTATTATATAAAAAATTATGTCTCATATCATACTGAGAAAATCCAATCATATCTTTATTTTTATATAATTTGTTCCAATATACGTGCAAATATACGCTTGTTTCCATATAGCCTCTTTTTTGCAAAAAAGGGTTATATTTTTCTAATTGATATTCTAAAATATTGTTACAATTTTTAATTTTTGGATATACTTCATTGACTCCAAAAAATGTAAAATAAAAATTATCTTCTCTAAAATAATATTGTTTATGGTAAATGCAAAACATTTCTAACTTTAATATTGAATTATCATATAATATTTTATATTTGTTACACAATAACTTTACCTTATTCAATGAAACCTTATTTTGAATAAATGAAAAATTATGTTCATTCATATAACATATATCAATATTCCCATCGTAATTTAAAACATCTTCTTTTATAAGAGTTATTCTGTCTGTATAAGGTTTTATATTGTTTTCACAGATTTCTAAAGTATTTTCATAGCATTCAAAAACGTATATCTTCGCATTAGGGAAAGTTTTATAAAATTGAATACTTTTATAACAATCTTTGGTACCTATGTCAATAATAATATACTCTTTGTTCTTATCGTGTATATAATTGCAAATTTCATAATTCATTATATATATTTATAATTCTAATATTTTTTATATGATGAATAAATTATATTAGTATTAAATAAAAAAATGATACCATATTAATAATTATTCTGTTATGTATAATAATATTGATAATATTAAAAAATGGGAAAAAGAAGACGATTTAAAATTAATAAAAAATATAAAAGAAAATAAATCATATCACGAAATATCTTTAGAGCTTAATACAACTATTGGAGATATTCGATCAAGAATATTAGATAAAATAATATTTACAGAATATGATGGTACAAATATTAAGGAATTGGCACAAAAATATAAATATAATAATGTTGAAAACTTGCAAAAATGTTTAGAAAATAAAAAGAAAATATCTTATGAAAATGTTAAACAAGTTCAAAAAAATATAAAAATATCAGAAAATATCGAATGTAAAGATTTATTTTTAAATATTATAGACAGGTTGGAAAAAATTGAATATAAAATAGATTTATATTGCACTACAAAGTAATAATAAATAAAGTATCATCAAAAAATTATAAATACAAATTTTTTGATTTTTATAATGACTTCTTTAGTTTTAATAATAGTATAATGCTAATGTGATTCCAATAATATTCATAATTATATCTTCGTATTGATCATACCACCAAGTATTATATTTTTCATCATCCCCTCCTAATTGACAGTCATAATTGAAATATTTAAAAGATAATATATATTCAAATAGTTCCCATAAAATACCTACTATTATTAAAAATAGCCATTAGGATGGATAAAAATATGCTAAAATATAATATAAAATGAGATAATGCCCATCCTTCTAAATAATAGTCTAGTATTTTTATATTTATAAAGTTATAATTTTTAGACAAAATATCATATTTAATATAAAAATCATTTTTTTCCTTGCATTTAACATAACCATTAAAAAAAATATATAACAAATGGTATTAATAATAGTTAAATTTTAATTCTGTTATTATTTAATATCATTTTCTATATGAATACTATATAATATTAAAACGCCATCTAATAAAAATTGATTTAAATAATAACATAACAATTACATAAATATTAAGGTATGAAAAACAAAAATAATTTAGGTCAATATTTTACAACACATAACGAATTAAAAGAAAAAGTATATGACTTTATTTTAAATAAACCATTATGTATATTAGAACCTTCAATTGGACAAGGAGATTTGGTATCATTTGTAAATGATAAAAGTCCTAATATTATTTTTGATATGTATGAAATAGATAATAATATAACATTATTAAAAAATATAGAAAAGGATAATGTTATATACACTGACTTTATGATAGAAGAAATTGCGAAAAAATATGATACAATTATAGGTAATCCTCCTTATATAAAAACAAAAAAAGGTAATTTATATATAGACTTTACTGAAAAATGTTATAATTTACTTCAAGATAATGGCGAATTGATATTTATAGTTCCATCTGACTTTCTTAAATTAACGAGTGCTGCAAAACTACTTGATAATATGATGATGAATGGAACATTTACACATATATTTCATCCTAATAATGAAAAAATGTTTGATAATGCATCAATTGATATAATTATTTTTAGATATTGCAAAAATGTGTCAATTGATAAAAAGGTTTTATATAATGAAAAAATACTTTATATTGCAAATTGCAAAGGTTTAATAACTTTTTGCGAAGAAATAAATGATAATAATTTAACATTTGGTGATTATTTTGATGTATATGTTGGACTTGTATCTGGAAAAGAAAATGTTTATAAAAATGAAGAACATGGCAATATTGATGTTTTAAATGCTGAAAATAAGATTGATAAATATATTTATATCGATAAATATCCTTGTAGCAATGATAGTGTTAATAAATATTTGCTAGATAATAAAAAAGACTTACTATCGCGAAGAATAAGAAAGTTTAATGAAAATAATTGGTATGAGTGGGGTGCTCCAAGAAATATAAGCATAATAAATAAAAATATAGGCAAGGATTGTATTTATATAAGTAATTTAACAAGAAAATCAAAGGTTTCTTTTTTGGGAAAAATAAATTATTTTGGGGGAGGATTGATAATGTTAAAACCAAAAAATAATTGCAATTTAAAAAATATAGTTGATTATATGAATAGTAATATATTTAAAGATAACTTTATGTATTCGGGAAGATTTAAAATAGGACATAGACAAATATGCAATTCTAATATTCCAAATACTTGTTTATAATTCTAATGTTCGCACATTCGTCATAAATGTTTCTTTCCAACACGGCTTCGGTTTTTTTAAACAATCTACAAACATATTTACATTTTTTATAATATCTTTGTAAGTAAAAACTCTATTTTTATCCCAACAAACTTGAAATGGAAGATTATTGATATTTGGTGTTAATATGGACAATCCTTTAACACTATTTACGATTACATCCTGTTTATTTGTTTTATTTAATACAATGAAATAATAATCTTTTTTATAGTTTCTATTATATTTTTTATTTGTTAGTTTATCAATTATAATTTCACTCATTTTTCCATTTTGATATGTTATATTAGGATCTGTATTTAATTTTTCGTCTGTATAAGCATATACACACATAGCAAAATTGCCTGTATTGTCGGAAGTTAATGTAGTTGTACTTTTTATATTAACAGGAATCCAACCATATATATAATCATATACTAAAATATCATACCAATGTCTTTTTTCTGGTTTTTGTATATTAGTCCCGAATTTAGCTATAAGTAGTTTAATTACAATATCTTCATCAAAACAACTATTTATTCTACCATCTTCATTACTTGTATATAATTTTAAAGATTGTTCTTCAATATATTTTTTTATTTTATACATTATTAATGGTAATTGCTTCAGTCTAGAAATATGCCCTCTAAATGTTTTTTGAAATTTTACAATATGTTTTTTATAAGGGTTATATTTTTCTAATATATATACCATAATGGATTGTATAATTATTTGTACATACAAGTCATTTTTTATATTTATAAACTAAAACACTTTTAAATATTATTAATAATTATAGAGAGAATATGAATATATATGTATTATTAATATTAATAACAATATTTTTTATTTTCATTTTAACTATTTGTTTTGAAAAAAATATTAAAAAAATATTGTTAAAAAATACATTTGAAGGGTTTGAAGATATATCACAAGATATTGGATTAAAATGGATATATAATGGAGATGTTGCACCTTCGTTTGGTGATAAGATTAATAATATTATATTATATGATATTATAAATGTTGCAACAACATCACCTGTTATAATTACAAAAGAAGACTTATTGCGAATGAATATAGAACATATATCATACGATACTTATATATCTGTTGGAAATGGATATTATAAGCCATATAATAGCAAAATAATTGATCATAATATTGGTTTAAAATGGAGAAGTCTTGGTATAAAAACAGATGAACATGTTGAAAAACATTATACTTTAATAAAAAATGTAAAACTACAAAGCGAACTGGAAAAAAGACGTTCTAAAGGTCCTTTTGAAAATATAGATGGTGAAAACATTATAATCTTTACAAGCAAAGAGTTTGGAGAAATATTTGATAATGATAATCATAAAAGTGATGGATTAACATACGATTCATATATTAAAGTAGGTGAAGAAAACATTTTTTTCCAACCATATTATACAGTAGAAATACGACCACGAAATCACGCTAATTTTAATTTAAACGAATTATTAGCAAATGCTTTTGATAAATCATTTACGAAATCTACAAGTATAAGAACATATGAATTAAATGACAATTCGGCTTTTAACAATAGTGACGTATCTAATGCTGAATTAAATGCGGATACTATTATATTTAATCATAGAGCAAAAAATGAAGATATAGAAGAATCAATATTAAACCCTATAGATGATAAATATCTACCTTTTACAGATAAGCATTATTCAGACGATATTGATTTTATTTCTGAAAATAAAATAAATGAGTTTGTTATTATCAATGTATTCAAGACCTTATTAGGGAGACAACCTGTTGCAAGTGAATTAAGAAAAAATCTACAAAAATTTTATGAAAAAAATATGGACGAAGATAAACTAAAAATGCAAATCTATAACTCGGGAGAATATAAAATAATTGTAAAAATGCAATCAAATGATATTGAACCGGGATTAGTTAAATTTATATCGCAGGATCAAATAATACATTTATTGACTGAAATATACGAAGAACTTTTAAATAAAAAACCTCATCAAAAAATGCTATATCCGCTATATAGATGCTATATTCATTTACAATATAATGATTATTTATTTAAAGCATTAATAATTCACGACAACTTCTTATTATTTGAAAAAGCAATTCTTAGAGAATATATTTTGTCAGATCAAAAACTTCTTCTGTTATTTAACGAACATTTTATATTGCAAGAATTGAGACTAATCGCAAATGAATTAAAACGTGCTGATTTATTAAAACGCAAATCATACTTTAAACCAATAGCAAAAACAAATAATAATATTGCGTCAACAGCACCTAATAGAGTAGATAGTGAAGAAACTAAATTAAATAGTGAAAAACATATAAATGATATTGTAAAAAATAGTGATAATATATTTAATATAAATATCGTATTGGGTGATAATGACCTAACTAAAAGTTATCCATATTCTAAAAAACAAGCTGATGGAGAAATGGAAAATAAAAATACATCAAAACGCATATATGACCCGATAACATATAAACAGCAATATAGAGGAGACCCGCGATATAGACCAAATGTTTGTTCTTACGGAACAAAACAAGTTGTAAATCCAGTATTTGTAAATTCAAAAACATTATTTAATGGAACAGACCTAGATGAAGCTATCAATAACACTCAAGTTGGTAGTATAATGCCCAAGTTTGAATATAGAGAATATGAAGACATTGACTAAAAAAAGAAATATATAAACATATATTATAAGATATAAGTTTTATATGTTCAGTAATATAGAAAGTATAGTTAATAATATAGAAATAGCAAAACTTAAAAAAGTACAAATAGAGTTTGATGATGTTATAAATATAATATCAGAGTTTATAATTTCTAAAAATCTTATATTATACGGTGGTCTCGTAATAAACTTAATATTGCCCAAAAAACTTAGATTTTATAAAGATTATACTATGAATGATTATGATTGTTATTCTAAAAACCCGTTAAAAGATTCGTTCGAATTGGCTAAAATAATTGAAGATCAAGGATATAAATACATTAAAATAAGAAGAGCTATACATACCGGAACATACAAGGTTCTTGTATATGGTAAGCAAATATTCGATATATCTATAATAGATAATGATACCTATGAAAAATATTTAAGTGTCTCTAATGAAGAGCGGAAAAGTATAAAACATTATACCAGCGAATACAATATATTACCATTGGATATAATAAAAAAAAACTTGTATTATGAATTATCAAGACCCGAACAATCAGGACATAGATGGGAAAAAATATATAATAGATTAAACTTGTTAATAACAACATATCCATCATGTAAGAGTAAAAAGGTTTATAAATGTTTGCCTATCGACAAAGAATATACTTCTTCGGTTGATCATTTATTAAAATATATCAAAAATAATAACAATCCAATTATAGACAGTTACTCATTAAAATTGTACGAAAAATCTGAAAATTGCTGTTATCGTTTAAATACCAATTCAACTTATATAACAATACTAACAGAAGATTATGCTAAATCCAAAACTGATATAACCGAAATATTAAATAAATGTCTGGATGTAGAAAATAATTATACTATAATATGTAATCATGATAATAAGACAAATTATAACGAATTTCCTAGTTATACATTACAGATATTAAATAATAAAACTAAAAACACATTTAATATTGTTAAAATAGTATTGATTAAAAATGAATGTTTCTCCATTAATAAAATCAAAGGATATACCGTAGGAAGTATTGATACTTGTTTATTTTTTATATATAACGATTATGTTATAAATAAAATATTTAAAAATGATAAGAACAAGTCTCTTGACAATCTATATTATATAAATCAATATGACAATCATATAAAAAATAATATTAAAACCGATGTTGAAAAAAGATTAAAAATAAAATGCTATGGTGATATAAATAATGAGGAAATGTTAAAAAAATTATGGGATAAAAAAATGACTATTGGGAAAATATCAAATATTTGATATAAGATGTAATTTGCGTTTATTATTATGTTGTTCAACAAATCTCTCTAATACAACATTATTTATTCTTTTTATAATAATTGATGAAATATCATTGCGACTATAAGAATAACAATCAATATCACTATCGCTATCCGAACTTGTTACAGTATTATCATTATTAAAATATTCAATAGTGATCATATTTGTTTTTTTTTCTAATAAAATTTTATCATCATCGTTAAAACTATAAATATACTTTATCATTCTATCTCGTTTAATATTATCTTCTTGTATTATAGACTTTAATGAATGATTTAAAAAACTTATAATTACGTCGTCGTAATAAGGAAATATAATATTTAAACATAAATAAAAATTAACAAGAAAATTATAATAAATGTTTTTATAATTCTTAAAAATTGTAAATGTCATATATTTTTAATTATAAATGATGTAACATCCTTATATATTTATTTATATAATACATTCTTCTTAATATAATATAAGCAAATACTTAATTTTAACGTGTCAATATTACTTTTATTAATAATTTTATAGTCTTTGTCGCGTAAAGTAATATCAAATCTATGCAAGCTTGGTTCGGGAGGATTTAAAAAATATACAGATGGGTCAGACCAATCAAAAGATCCTGCATGATATGATACTAATGAAGAATATTTTGAAACAGCTAAAACCTCCCCAGTATATTGAACATTTTCAAAGTATTTTATAACATTAAATTCATTATCTGCGTTTTTAATGTAAGAAACTACTCTATCATAATTATTCAATTCAATATAAAAAATATCATTGTGGTCATATTCAGTATTTGAAATAACTTGGATATTTGTCAATTTAATACAAGCAATATTTTTAATAGGTTCGTCTATATTAATATAAAAATTAAAATCGTCGTTTTGAAAAATACCATTTTTTGAGTTTATATACATAATTATTTTATCATAATCTTTCGTATTATCTAAACTTACTTGCATTATTATTATAAATACTGTCTTTTAATATTTACTTATATATTTTTTATATAAGTTAGGTGCATATAATATAAAAAAATATATAAAGATTTTATACTATATATAGTTATAAAAGAAAATCAAGTATTATGACAAATAACGAAGACATCGCGGCAGGTTTTGATATTGGAACCACTACCAGTTGTGCCGCTATCTGGATTAATGATAGGGTTGAGATTATCCCCGACACCCAAACAGGTTCTCGTATTATCCCTTCATATGTTTCATTCAGTGAAGATGAAAAACTTGTAGGTGAATCTGCTAAAAATCAATCAACTATGAACCCTAAAAATACTGTATATGAGACGAAGAGGTTGATTGGTCGTAAGTTCAGCGACCAAGTTGTGCAAGATGATTTGAAACTATGGTCTTTTTCAGTTGATGGTGATAAAAACGATAAACCATTGATCCAAGTTAAATATAAAAATGAAAATAAAAGTTTTCATCCTGAAGAAATTTCAGCAATGGTTATTCAACGCCTAAAAGAAACAACCGAATCATTTCTCGGTCATCCGCTTAAAAAGGTTGTTATTACTGTTCCTGCGTATTTTAATGATTCACAGCGTCAAGCAACAAAAGACGCGGGAACCATTGCTGGATTAGAGGTTCTGCGTATTATTAACGAACCTACAGCAGCGGCTATCGCATATGGTCTTGATAAAACTGATGATAAAACTGAAAAAAATATTCTTGTATTTGATTGTGGTGGTGGAACACATGATGTATCTATCCTAACTCTTGATGGTGGTATTTTTGAAGTTAAATCAACTGGTGGCGATACGCATTTGGGAGGTTCCGATATTGACAATCTAATTGTTGATTGGTTGTGTGATGATATCAAAAAGAGAATGAAAAAAGACGTGAGAGAAAATGCTAGAGCACTAAAGCGACTAAATATGGCTGCTGAAAATGCCAAGAAAAACTTATCTGTATGTTCAACAACTAATATTGAAATTGATTCGCTATTGGATGGTGTTGATTATAATACTACTCTAACACGTGCTAAGTTCGAACTTCTCGCTGATAAAGTATTTCAAAAGACACTCCTACCCATTGATCGCCTTCTTAAAGATGCAAAGATGGGTAAAGGTGATATTGATGAAATTGTTCTTGTGGGTGGAACAACGCGTATTCCAAAAATTCAAGAAATTTTATCTAATTATTTTAATGGAAAACAATTGAATAAATCTCTTAACCCCGACGAAGCTGTAGCATATGGTGCAGCCGTACAAGCATCAATTTTGACTGGACAAGGAAATAAAAAAACAAGCGAACTTCTTCTTTTGGACGTTGCTCCTCTTTCCCTTGGTATTGAAACGGCTGGTGGTGTTATGACTAAAATTATTGAAAGGAATACAACAATTCCAACTAAAAAGTCACAGGTGTTTTCAACGTATGCGGACAATCAACCAGGTGTTGATATCAAAATTTATGAAGGCGAACGAGGATTTACTAAAGATAATAATCTTTTGGGTAGTTTTCATTTAGATGGTATCCCCCCTATGCCTCGCGGACAAGCACAAATTGAAGTAGCTTTTGATATTGACGCGAATGGTATTATGAATATTACAGCAGAAGAAAAATCAACTAAAAAAACTAATAACATTACTATTTCAAATGACAAAGGACGTCTATCCAAAGAACAAATTGAAGAAATGATTAAAAAGGCGGAAGAGTTTAAAGAAGAAGATGAAAAAACAAAGGAGTTAATTGATGCTAAGAATGGTCTTGAGAACTATTTGTATAATCTTAAAAATAGTATTATCAAAAAAGATGACTCACCCCCCATTTTGGACGAAATCAAGGCAGAACTTGATCCTCTAATTGAAGAAGGTATTAAATGGATGGAAGAAAATAACAAAGCTGACATTGATACATATAAAACTAAACAAAAAGAATTGGAAACCATTATTAATCCTTTAATGCAAAAACTATATAGTCAAGGAGCACCTGATGGAATGCCTGATGGAATGATGGGTGGAATGCCTGATGGAATGATGGGTGGAATGCCTGATGGAATGATGGGCGGAATGCCTGATGGAATGATGGGCGGAATGCCTGGTGGAATGCCTGATGTAAATCCCACCAGTGAAAAGCCTGACGGTGATGATTTGGATTAATAATTATATATAAATAACATAGCACCTATAAAAGCAAAGAATAAATACATACAAATAATTGATAATAATACAATATTATAAATATAATAAACCTCGCGTTTAATATCCTCGCTACAATAACAATTAATTTCTTTTAATCTATTAATAAATATTATTACTATAAATATATTAATTGTTCCAATAAATGTTAAAACCTGTGTAAATGATAAATACATTTTTAATAACGTATTATTAGTATTGCTTGGATTAAACTGATTCATACTGTTGGTAGAATATAGATAAATATAAGTAAGTATATTTATAATTTGTACAGGAATGATAATATATAAATAATATTCAATATATTTACGCATCCAATGTTCGCTACACGCACACTTTATTTTTTTTAATTTTTCTATCCACGAAATTGCATTTATATTTATTATTAAAGTTATTAATGTTATAGAAATAATTATAAATAAAAATGTACTTGATTCTAAAATACGATTTGTTGCATCATTAATATCTGGTGATAAATCTTTTGTTTCCCTACCTGTTATAACGTTTGACAAACTACGTGTTTTATTATATTTTTTAACCATTTAAATACTAATAAACACATATATTTTTATTATATTTATGATATATGAATATGTAAATAGTTATGTATAATAAATGCAAGGATTGAAAAATATCGGTTCAACTTGTGCAATAAATAGTCTTGTGCAGATGATATGTAGAAATGATACATTGCGAGATATTATTATTAATTATAATCTATCAGATGATACGTTAACATCGCATTTAAAAGATATTTTGGTATCAATGCATATAAATAATAAATCACTTATACCGCGAAAGTTTGTAACAAAAATATTTGAAACATTTCAAGATATATTTACATTTGGCGAACAATTAGACATATATGAATTTTGGATATTTTTATATGGAAAAATAATAGAAGAGGTCAATCAAGAACCATCACATTTTGATATAATAAGCACTAATAAACTTATTAAAGATAAAATAAAAAAGGGTATAGTTTATAAAAATGAAAAGGAATTTACATATTCTTTGTTAAATAGCAATAGACTTAGAGATAAGTTTGATTATTATAATGTAAAACTAAATGATAATAAAACATCAAAATTACAAATTGCTACACAGGGATTTTTTCTTAATATAACAAAATGTTCAAAATGCCAGAATGTTTTATATAATTTTGAATCATTTACAACTCTTAATTTAAATATACCAAATGATAATAATATACCTTCTATTGCATATATGATAATGCAAAATTATAAAGAAGAATTAAAATACGGGGATTGGAAATGTGATATATGTAACGAATTGCACGAATATCACAAATCTACAAAAATATGGAGTCTCCCGGATGTATTATTTGTAGTTATTAATAGATTTGTAAGTACGGATGTTAAAAACAATAATCCTATATATATAAATGAAAACTTCTGTTTTAAAAAAGGTACTATATTAAATAATATAGAAATAGATAAAAGATATTATTTATCGTCTATTGCAATGCATATTGGAGGTGTCGCTGGAGGACACTATACGGCTATTTGCGATAATGAAGAAGGTTATTATCTATATAATGACTTGCATATCAGTAAAGTAGATAATTTTTTAGAACACAATAAAAATGTATATATGTTGATATATAATTATAAAAAATAAATTATTAATATATCTATAAATTGGGATTTATATTTTTAGGAATATCATGACCGAATATAATCATATATATTAATATTAAAGAACCTATTATTATGCTTCTATTTTCTGCAACAAGATGATTTTGTTTAAAAACCAAAACCATTAACATATATATTATCAATCCAATAATGAATGAATGCACCAACATAGTTATACCAGATTCCATTTTTATATACTACTAATATATATAAACATATAATATTATTATTACATAAATGGAACATACTGAAAGTATTATAACGTCTGTTGATATAATGAATACAGATATACGCGTTCATTACGATAATGACGAGATAGAGGTTATTCCAACAAATAGAGAATCTTATTCTAAAATGCGAGAAGAATGGTTAATAAACCAACCACCTTTTATAAGCGACAAATATAAGATAAATATGAATAACATTATAATGGCGTGTATTGTAAAAAAAAAAAGTGCAATAAATGAACTTAATACTTTTTTTTCAGAAGGAAATGAAGAAAATATAAAAAACTTTTTCACATATATGAGAAATAGAGATTTAGTATATGAGAAGTCTAGATGGAATAAGATTTAAATATAAAAACATATAAAAAAAAAACTTTATATAATATTAAAATTGTATAATGAGATTTATTTTTTCAATGTCAATTATAATTATTACAAACGCATTTATGAATATAAATATATGTGGGACAGGATTATATCTACCTTATTATCTTGGTGTTATTGGTTGTATTAAAAAACATTTTCCAATTGATAATTATACTATAACAGGAACCTCTGGAGGTGCTTGGTGCTCATTGTTATATACGCAAGAAAAAGATTTATCAAATCATGATAAATTATGGGATACGATAATTGGAAAAGACATTTTAAACATATCATTATATAATTACAATATCATTCAAAAAAATATAGAAACTAATTTAAAATTAAGATATATTTCACACATTCCATTAAAGTTAGATAAAATTTCTATTTTTTCGACAAATGTAGGAAAGTTATACAAAATGAAAAGTGAAACAACATCATCATTTCGCGATATTAACCATTTAATAGATATTTGTACGTGTAGTTCATATATACCATATATATCTGGTGAAAGTTTTTATAAACAATATGATGATAAGTTTTATATTGATGGACAAATTACAAATTCAAATGATGAATTATCGGATAATAACATTTTAAATATAAATAAAGATATGTGGGGTAGAAATTTTACAGGTTCTAACTTTTTATTCTTGGATAAAAATAAATCTAAAGAGTTATTTGAATATGGTTGGAATGATACTTATAAAAATAAAAGGTCTATGTTTAAATATATTGATATAAACTTATCTTAAGAATAACTTATTTGACTTTTCAAAAGTTTTTTCTACTCTACTATCATATTTTTCAAGACGTTCTATTCTTTTTAACTCTTCATTTTCTATTCTTAATTTATTTTTTTCTTGCTTCTTCAACTCTTTGGGCGACATTATTTTTTTAGCAATATCGTTACTATAAGATTCGTAATCATCTACATTATTAAACATTTTAACATTTTTAATACTTGATGGATCAACAAGACGCGTTCCATCGTGTGCTCGCATATAGTCGGTATATGCTAATGAATTATTTTTATCATAACTGCTACTATAATCATCTGGTTTTTTACCACCCAATTCAGTATAATTAAGAGATTTTGATAATACCATTGCTTCTGGTTCAATATATTTTACCAATTGTTTATAAACAGGTACATTTTTATTAAACAATTCATTAAAACTTTCATTATTTATTTTTTTTTTTGTAATTTTATCTATAGTTATATCTTCTCTTATTTTCGTAGACTCCTCCATTTTTTCACCATAACCAAAGTCTATACAATCATCTTCCATTTTACATTTTTCAAAGTTATTGTTAAACTTTGATGTAAAACTTTCTCCAGCATTATTTTCCTCAATTTCACAAGTGTTTTCATTTTTTTCACTAGAATATTTATTAAAATATAACTCAGAATTATGTTTAAGTTCTTTGTGAGATAAATCTTTTTTTCTTTTTTCATATTCTTTAGCAAGTTTTTCAAAACTATATGTTACTATATTAAAAATATCTTTATTTCCGCCTTGCTTATCAGGATGTGTATTTATTGCTAATGCACGATATGATTCTTTTAATTCATTCCATGTAAAGGTTTTGGGTAGATTTAAAACCTCGTATGGGTCAATTGTTTTCATATCTATATTTTTTAAATCCATACTATTCACTTGACCACTTTCTTTCATAGCTTTATAATATTGTTGATATGTATATTGGCGTGAAGAATTTGCTCCCATAACATCAAATACCTCTATTATTTTATATATAGTTAATAAATGTATTTTCTATTACGCGTATATAAAAATATATGATGTATTTATAATTAATTAATTAATGAATAATAATATAATTATAATAGGTAGCAATTTAATAGGATTATATTCTGCTATTAAATGCGTAGATGACGGATATAATGTAAATATAATTGAAAAAAAAAGTAGTTATAATGATAAAAGAAATAACGATAAAGTATTCAATAAAAAACACACATCATATTTAAATTTATTAAATAGGTTCAATGTCAAATATAAAAATTACGTTCTTAAATATAATGATAGAACATATAATGTTTTGACGATTATTATTAATAAGTCTAAATTAATACAACAAAGAACATTGAATAATCAATCTTTTGTAAAGTTTTGCAAGACATTTTTAAATGCAACTGAATATAATGTTTTGAAAACCAATATAGAAAGTTTTGAACATGTTTATAATAACATATCGTCGTTGTATGCTATACATCTATTTACACAATATATCAATAAGAAAAACGAATATTATATTTTGACGGATAATGTAAGTGTTTTAATTGATAGAATGACATTTTTTTTATTATCAAAAAATGTGAAGTTTAATTATAATTTAGAAATAAAAAAGATCATTTATAATAAAGATATTTTTGTATCTTCAAAAAATAATACATATATTTCTAACATCATTATATTAACATTATCTAAAGAAAATTTGTTAAGTTTTAAATTATTTAATAAAGAACAAAAAAATATATTAAATTGTGTATCAAAATATAATATTAATTGCGACGATTTATATAATGATAAACACGTACAAGAAGAATATGATATAAAAACACACCTTCTTGATTATACGCATATTGTATGTCCTATTAAAAAATATTATATGTATCTTTGGGATATTGGAATAAATAAAGTTGTTGTAAATGAAAAAATAATGTCTCTATTTAATCAAATATATATATGTAGCGATTCTTATTCAAAAAATCCATTTTTTGCAAATTATTCCCTTGAAACATTTGATGATATACAATTCAAAATAAAAAACAAATTATCAAATATAGTTTCCTAATACATATGAAAAATTGATAAGACAATTTATTATTTTTGCAAATATGGAATATTCTTTTATTAATGATGAAATAAATAATATTTTAAATGGAGTAATCAACTTTATTAATATAGAAGTTCTTCGTAATAATTGGTATATATATATTGATTATTTTAATCTTAATGTTATTATGACAACAACTGTTCCAATTATTATTATTATAGGAACATTATATATGTTATATTATCTTATGATATGTATGATTTATTATACTGTTAAACTATTGTATCAGTACTACCAAATCCTCCTATTCCTCTATGTGATGTAGAGGCTTCTGTAGATGATATAACTAAATTACAATATAACTGTTTTTTTATTAACATTTGGCAACATTTCCAAGGCATAACTAAATCATCGCAATCTTTATTAATTTTTCTTAATGCTATAAAAATATTTCCACGATATCCTTGGTCTATAATACCAACATTATTTGCTAACATATACCCAGAACGACTTATTGAACTTCTTGGTACAATTTCAACATAGTATCCATTTGGTATATCAAGTTTTATACCAGTATCATACAAAACTGTATCACTATTTAGTCGCTTATGCTCTTTTATTATAGTTATATCAAATCCAGCATCAGAGTACGAAGACTTTGATGGAATAACAGCTTCTTCTACATCTTTAAAAACTTTCAATGATTGTACTACACTATTTCCGTCTTTATTATTAAAATTAAAAATACTATTATTAATATATGCAAAATGATTTTTATTATTTATTAATCCTAATAAATCTATCATATTAACATTTTCAAATATAATCGTAAAAAAGTTCAAATGTTTATTTATAGTATGGGGTATATTATACAAGTTTGTAAATTTATTCATATTATTAACATTATAAAATGTTATATAAAGGTTATCGCTAATGATATTACCAAATCTTTCTATATATGCTAATGCGAAATTATTTGATATTTCAAATAGTTCAGACAAATCAGTTTGATATAGATTATTTAATGATTTGTTATTAATATGTTTATATATATCTTTTATTATTGTATTTGATGATATAATCAATACAATATTATTATAATTATCATATTTAACATCTCCAATTTCGTGTAAATTATCAATTAAAATATCAATATTTCTATAATAAATATATAAGTTTTTATCATTTATATACTGTGATTTATAATCGTAATAAGATAATTTCATATTTGTTTTAATATCGAAAAGATAATCTATAGTAATTTCAATCTTTAAATTATTATTATTTATTACATTTTCTTTTATATTAAATAAAATTAGTCCGTATAAATAACATTTGTATGGTGTATCAATATCTTTGAAAAAAGTATTATTTATCATATTTTATTAATATATCTGTGAAAACTTTATATATATTAAATATAATATGACAATAAAAATAAAGACATTAGATAAATTCTATACGACTAATGAAAATATACTAATATGTTATGACGCAATTAAAAAACATATTGAAATAAATAAAACAGACCTAATAATAGAACCTAGTGCAGGTGATGGTGCTTTTATACCTATAATAAAAAAACTAACAAATGTATATAAGTTTTATGATATATATCCAGAACATACAGATATAATAAAACAAGACTTTTTAAAATTAAAAAACGTAGATAATCCACATATTATAGGAAATCCTCCATTTGGTAATAAATCGGCATTAGCAATAAAGTTCATTAAACATTCTGCATTTTTAAATGCTAAAACAATTTCATTCATATTACCTATAAGTTTTTATAAAAATAGTTTAAAAAAGTCATTTCCTATGAATTACCACTTAATATACGAGAACATTCTACCTTTTTATTCTTTTATACATAATAAAAAGGTAGAAAATGTTAAAACTATTTTTCAAATATGGGAAAGAAGAGATTATGAAAGATTAGTTGTTGCTAAATTATATCCCTTACCTTGGTATAATTTTTCAAAAAACACAGACAGAAACTTAACGATAAAACGAGTAGGTTTTGGTATAGGAAATGTAAAAGAATATTGCAAAGATGATAATATAAATACAAATTGGTTTATGAAAATAAATATTCCAATAACACAAAAATTATTATTAAAACTAAATAGTATAAAATATGATAAAACAAAAAATATAGGACCTTGTAGTATATCAAAACAGGATATAATATATAACTATAATAAAATTAAAATTATATAACTATAATAAAATTAAAATTATATAACTATAATAAAATTAAAATTATATAACTATAATAAAATTAACATGATATAATTCTTGGATTATCATCTATATCTTCTTTATCATCCAAATAATCGTTTTGGCTGGGAGATTTTATAATTTCATTTTCACCACTTGATATAAAAGGTACGTATTTGCTAATATAATCTAATCCATCGTTTTTTTCAATTTCTACTTTTTCTTTCTCTTTTTTTTCTGACAATTTGGGATTCTCTTTCATAATGTTTTTTTTAATTTCATTATACAATTTAATAGATATATCTTCTATTTTTTCTATTACTATTTTTTCTTTATTAGACCAACCATTTGATATTTCTTTTTTATGAGTATATATAGCAATTATACCCAATGACCATAACAATCCTATTCTTTTTGTTTTATATTTTTTTTTAAATTCGTGATTATATAGAATAAACGCATCATCAAATACTTCGTCTTTATAAAGTATGCTAAAAATAGCCCATATGAACCATGATATATCATTATCTGAACTATAAAACTTAGTTTCAAACTTATACTTTTTTCTTAATATATAGTCAATTAATAATCTAATATTGTTAGATATGTCTAAAATTTTATCCGAATTATCAATTGATATATCGTCTGCTGATTTAATTGTTTTTATAATAACGGCTATTATTTTTAAAGCCGAAGCATAATTTTCATTGTCAACACTGGGTATAATGCATTCAAATCTTTTTATACCATTTGTAGATAATTGCATTTCTCCACAATCAAGAATTGTACTAATTTTATTTTTCAATACTTGTATTGTAAGGTTTCCGCCTTTAGAACTTGGGTATTTATTATATATATCGCATAATATGCACATTTTTGTGATTAATACGTATATATCTTTAATTATTAATTTATCGGTTTCTATTATCTTTTTTGTATTACTATATATATCTATCAATTTACTGATATCATATATAGAAATATATGTTCCAATATATGAACATATATCAATATAAACAACCTCTAAACTATCAATTGTATCATTTAAAAATAGCATTTTAGTACTTAATAATATACTGTTGTTAATATCACCATTACATATTGATGTAAAAAGTTCATTATTCATAACAACATTTATAATAACATACGATTATATAATAAGTATTATAAACGTATTAATAATAAATCTATTCAAAAATAGCACTTTTATGTGATAAAATAAACTTATGATAATTGTTAATAATTTTATAACATTTTACGATTGTAACCTCCGATACATTACAAGCTTTAGCGAATTTTTTCTTTGTATAACCTAAGTTTTTAATAGACGCATAATAATATAATATACCTGCTGCCGAGGATGTTGGCGAATTATCGTTCATAATCTCATTTTCTTCAATAAGTTCAACCAATAACTTGCATTTATTAATATCATTGATACACATATCAAGATTATTACCATATTGCGAAATAAAGTCTATAGGATTTGGCGAAGAAACATTTATTTGTAATAATGTTTGGAACCGCGAGTTTCCTTTATTTAATGTTACGTGTGATATATTAAACATTGCTGCTATATCCTTCGTACTTTTAGGTATTTTATTCAGCAAACAAGAATGGTATATACAAGACGCTATCAATCCTTCCTTATTATCTCCACGTGATATTTTTTTTTCTGATGCTTTTTTATACAAAACTTTGGCGTTATCAATAACCTTTTGGGGAATACCATTATTTATAGTATTTGCTGTCATTTTATCAAAAACATTCCATAATGTTCTTTCGTTGTAAGGCATGCTATTCCACATTTGAAACATTCGGATACGGCGTATATCAATATTATCCTTGTAACCACACCCTATCATAGAACCGATTGATGACTTTGGTAATAGATTATTTGTCGGCATTCCACATCTTGATGGATCACCATCACGATTATCATCATTTCCATAAAATCTCCATTCTGCTGTATTTTCAATTAATTTTGTCACGATAGAACTGCATCTTTTACAAATATGCATATTATCTTCTATAATTAATTCATCACATCCACAGGAACATATAACATTTTCTCTCTCAACCTCTACGACACCTTTATTATTTATTATATCAATTTGAGACTTTTCCTCTTTTTTTATTTCATCAAAAAGAAACCAAATATCTTCTTCGTCCATTATATGTTTGACAAATATCAATATTAATTATATAAGAATAATCAATTTTTATATAAGAATGATTTTTTATATAAAAATTGATTATAATCTTATCAATTAATATAAATATGAGGATTATCTCATTAATTGTTGCTTTATTAACAATAACAGCAGAAGCATATATACCTATATTATCTAAAAACCCATTTTTATATGGTAAAAGTAATAAGATTATGTTAAATAGTCAAAAAAAAAATAATTATATTATTTGTAATGAAAAATATATATACAAATCCTATCTGGTTAGTTTAAGAAAGGTAAAAAAAACAATTAAAAATACTTCTAATAATGATATTATAAAACTATTCAATATAATTATGGATAATATAAATAAATCTAATAATATAAAACAAGAAAATGTTATGATACCAGAGCAAATATTTATAACAGGAAACAATAGTTGTATAGATAACAATGAATTAATAGCAAAAACACTATTGTTGGCAAATATAAAGGTTGATATATCTAATGTTAAATATATAAAAATATCTACACAAAACGATACGCTCGTTATAGAATTAGATAAAAATAAAGATATATGTCATGGTAGTGATGTTGTTAAATATGATATTAAAAAATTAGATTCTTTTATAACAGCTTTGTCTATATTAATGAATGTATTCAATATTCATTAAAGTTTTTCACTTAGAACTCTAACCTCTCGTCGCAAGTCGCGAACCTCTTGTCGTAGAACATTTAGTTCATTTCTAACATCATATTGGTTATTTCTTGTATCCCTAGGAATATATGGAAGCGATTCGTCTCTTTGTCTGGTATTTGTTCTTTTTTTAGTTAGCATTTTTCCGCTATGCTCGTCGCGTTTTGTTTTAAACTCGGTAAGTTCTTCTACAGAAACATCATATTTTTCAAATAATTCGCTTTCTTGACTACTATCTACTTCTGTAAGTTTGCAAATATGTTGATAAAGACGAGTTTGGATACTCCTCGATGTTCGTTTAAGTTCTGCGGCTATATCATCGTAAGAGTTTTTGTCCGAACGCATAGCGAGTAGTTTATCTTCCTCCCCACATTCCCATCCAAACCCAGCGCGGGAGGTTAGGTCATTTTTACGTAGTTCTTCAAAATTAGATCTCTTGTTATAACGATTTTGCATTATTTGTATAGTTTAATAAATTGTGCCTGTGAGCTATATGTATATAGCGTCTTATTGTTATATCCATTTTTATTAATTTTCTATGACTTTATATTTTTTTCTATAAAAGTCGTAGAATAACCATAACATACTTAAATGATAATATAACTCTAAAATAGCATATTCTTTAGGAACTATATTTTCATATTTAATTACAACACACGAGTGTATTATACAACTTAAAAATTGAAAAATTTGTATTTGAGTTATATATTTTTTAAAAGGATTTCTATAACCAATTGATGTTAATAGATAATGACTATACATTATTAAATGTACAACACTATTAATAAAACACCCATAAGATACTGTTCCATTTCCGTGCCCTTGATGTAATAAAAACCCCCATATTACACCTATGCTACTATGATGATATATATGCAAGAATGATAATTGTTGTTTATTTTTATTACGAAGTATTATAAAAAATGTATCGCAATAATCAAGATATTTGGAAATATAATGTATATATGTATAATATCTTATTTTATGAGTATATATAGTATTAATTCCAAAAACATTAGGAAATGATACTATTTCATATAATCCGTATATCATATATGCATTGAGTATAATTTGCATAGCATTATATATATACATCGTTTTTTTAAAAGAATATACTACATTATATTTATTCATGTGATTTATAAGCATATTGATTGTTAAAAAATATGCCAATGTTATGGTTGATATCACCTCTGGAGACGTAGTATATTGTATAAGTTCATTGTTGAAAATCATATTATATTATATTGTTATATCTACGAATTGTATTTATATATTTAAAATAAAATAACATATTATACAATGGTTAATAATGATGATAATAATATTGAAAAAGTAAATTCAAATTATGATATATTTTTAAAAAAGTTTTATAAAGACTTTCAAGAATATACATATAAAAATCAAGTATTAATAGCAGCATCTGGATTTGCAATAGGTATATCAACAATTGACTTTATAAAAAGTTTAATACATGATGTTTTTAAACCAGTTGGTATAGCAATATCTATATATTTTTTAAAAATATCACATCTTCCTATAAAAAAACACCCAATTATATATGATTTTTTTATAATTTTTTATAATTTTATCTCTATATTTTTGATATGGTTATCAACAATATTTATTTCATTTTTTGTAATAGAATATATATTAAATCGCAAAATAATAGGTTTATCGACAATAATAACAGATGAAGATAAGATTAATTTTGATAAGCAAAAAGAAAAGTCTTTGGAAAAAAATAATATTATACCAAATGAAATAGATAAACAAGAATTGATAGATAATTTGTAAGAAAGTATTACGTATTTTTTACATTTTTTTCAACATCTTCTTTTAAATATTGTTTAACTACGCTATCAACATCTTTTTTAATATTATCTGTCATAGCATTTGATCTACGAAGTGTTGATTTTTTACATAAAGGGTCGTCTTTAGCTTTTTCAATTACCTTAGACACTATATTATTCATATTTTCTATAATAATGATATTTTATATTTTATTTTTATAATTAAATTATAGACAATGGGTATTAATAAATATATACCATATATAATAGTCGCCAGTTTTATAATTTTAATAATTATAATAATATGTTTTATATATATTTACTATTATGATGTAGAAGAAGTTGGTATAGTAAATAAAAGAGAACACGTCGCTATTCCGCATATACAACCTATACAACCTATACAACCTGTGCAACCTATACAACCTATACAACCTACTATGCCAATAAACAAGGTTTGTTTAACATTGGACGAATATGATAAACTCAAAAATAATGGTAATAATGTAGAACCGATAAAAACAAATCATACAATTGAAAGAGATTATAAGGTTCTTAATGACCCATTATATCCACCATTAAATCGATCAGATAATAGAACACATACAGATATGGTTCAAAAAATAAATAGACGCGATATGTACATTAGAACAAACGACATAAATGATACGTATAGATTAGTAGCATATTTAACAAACAATTCTGTCAGTAGAGATACTGGTGGAAATAGTTGGAAGTTATTCGCGAGACAAAAAGATAGACATATATCTGACTTTTATATGAAACCTACTGATAATAATAATGATATTAAAATTCCATTAACAGACGAAATAGTTGTAGGAAGTAGATTAAGAGATATTTATAATATCCCAAATGAAATAACTTTTAATTCACCAATGTTGAATAATACACCATATTATGTTATGGAGGTTCCAAAAGCTGATTTAACCAGATCTAATAATTATATATAATATTTGGAAAAAAATGACCATAAATTATTAAGTATATATTTAATAATATGATAAACGGCGAAGATACGTATTCATCATCATCTTCGTTTGTTTTAGATTTGGAAGACATTCCTTTAAGAATGCGAGGTAGAACAGAAATGTGGGAATTGAAACATAAACATATAGTATTAGAAGATATAATCGCCGAAGGTGGAAATGGTGTTATAAATAATGCTAAATGGAGAGGTTTAAAATGTGTCGTAAAATGTCTTAAGTATAATAATAATAATGTAGAATATCAAGATTTATTAAACGAAATATCTATAATATCACATTTAAGACATCCAAATCTTGTATTATTCTTAGGTGCTTGCACAATATGCGATCCTCTTTTGATATTATATGAATATATGCCAAATGGTTCATTGGATATGTATTATAATAAAATGTCCATCGAAAAAAATAAAATGTGGATACCTGAAAATAAATATATTCATAGATGGATATTTGAATTATCACAGGCAATATGTTTTTTACATAATTGTTATTGTCCTATAATGCATCGCGATATTAAACCAGCAAATATTTTATTAAATGATGGATTGCATATTAAATTAGCAGACTTTGGATTATCAAGAACTATAAAGAAAAAGAATGACAAATATAAAATGAGCGGATGTACTGGAACAATGAGATATATGGCACCAGAAATAATATTTAATAATGGCGAAGATTATGACCTAAAAATAGATATATATTCTTTGGCATTAAACTTTTGGTTTATATGTACAGGAACAATCCCTTTTAAAGGTTTAAACGAAAACCCTAATATAATATTTTTGATTAAAGATGGTTATCGCCCAGATATTAAAAAGATTAAAAATATAAAATTACAAGAATTACTTATACAAATGTGGGATATAAATCCTGTAAATCGCCCATCTATTGATATTGTTTTAAATATTATTGAAAATATGGGGAAAGATGTAATAATAGAAAATAAGAATAAATGTATTATTTTATAAACATATAAAAAAAATTAAATATTAATATTTAAAATGAATATTAAAGAAACAGAGGTTATATTACACGATGATATATATGATTTAAAAGAATTTTCTAAAGTTCATCCTGGTGGAAAAAACATTTTAAATATTTTTGGTGGTAAAAATGCAACAATACATTATTATATGCTACATTCACATATAAATATGCGAAAGTCATTATTAGATAAATATAAAATAGGTTCTATTGATAAAATATTAGCAACAAATGATGTTACTAATACTTATTTAATAAATAGCGAACCTTATAAAATTCTCAAACGACGTGTTAATAGTGTTATTAAATATCCATATGCTACGACAGAATGGTATATAAAAGCTTTTTTTATTATGACGACAATTACATATTTAGAATATGTCAATATGTGTTATGGGTTTGCTATAGTAAGGTCTGTATTTTTGGGACTTTTTATGGCTCTCGTTGGATTATGTATTCAACATGACGCAAATCATGGAGCTGTTTCTGCTAATGAAAAAATAAATATGTTTTGGGGATTAACACAAGATTGGATCGGTGGTAGTTCTCTTCTGTGGAAACATCATCATGTTTTATTACATCATGCTTATACTAATAATTATGATGAAGACCCCGATATAACAACTGATATAATAAGACTGCATAAATATGTAAAATGGAATAAAATATACGTATTTCAAAAAATATATATTTGGTTTTTATTATCATTATTGCCTATAAATTGGCACATTTTAGAGATTAAAGATCTATATTACATGAAACATATGGGTGAAAATATATCAAAAATGACTACAAACGAATCGCGTGTAGGATTATTATTAAGATTTATGTTTATTATTAGATTCTATATCATACCTATATATTTACATCCTTCAATATTTACTATATTAAATATTTTACTAACACTTGTTGTAGGTGGATTATATCTTGGTTTAAATTTTATAATTTCTCATAATTTTGAAGGTGTTAAAAAAATAATATATGAAAATACATCATATAGAAAAGATTGGGCATTATTACAAGCAGAAACTTCTTCTACGGTAGGTGGTAGAGTTCTTGGATTTTTTCACGGAGGATTAAATTATCAAATAGAGCATCATTTATTTCCTAGAATATCACATGTTCATTACCATAAAATTAAACCTATTGTTGAAGAATGGTGTTGCGAGAATAAAATAAAATACAATTATTATAATAATCTTTATACAAACGTTAAATCGTGTTATAAACATTTAGAAGGTCTTGGAGAATCATATTAATATTCCATTTTTCCATTTGTATTTATCTGATAATTTTACATAGTGATTAATTATAATATCATAACATATTATGATAAGTGGATGATAATCATAATGTAATTCTATTTTATTCAATATATTTTTGTAATATTCGTTATAATGAATATTACTCATAGAGTTTAATGCTATATTTTTGCAAGATAATGTAACATTATCTATATAATTTGAAACATGATTGTGGAGAATATTATATTCACTATTCATATCAAAATTATTTATATTTATAAGAAAGTCTTCTATAATATTCTTACATAATTCTTTGATAATAGGTGTTTCGTTAAGATTCAAATTGTTGAAATACATATCTTATGTATGATAACTTATATTATAATATATGTTGTCATTTTTTTATAGATTTTTAAAAAATGATAAGGTATATTAAATTATATTTCAAAATGACAACTATACCTTTTGAAGAATATAGTAAGGACGATTTATCTAATAAATCTATTAATAATAACTATGATAAAGAAAAACAAGATATTATAGAATTATTTTATAATAATGTAAAGGGTGTTGAAATATCATATTGTGAACAAAATAATAAGCATTGTGGTAAAGAAGGATATTGGTTAGAGAAAAAAATGGGTATAAGACATAATTCATCAAACGAACCAGATATTAATGGTTATGAAATGAAAACATCTACAAATGTAATAACCTTTATAG
>Ga0209284_10002205_pt1 | contig 27243 bp, 15 predicted proteins | sample FRY03_FD_187211 | JGI IMG/M metagenome (GOLD analysis project Ga0209284, IMG submission 187211) | Freshwater microbial communities from Lake Fryxell liftoff mats and glacier meltwater in Antarctica - FRY-03 (SPAdes) (version 2) | ecosystem: Environmental > Aquatic > Freshwater > Ice > Glacier...
TATTAACAAAAGAAAAAAAGAAGCAAAAAAAGAAAATATTACAACAATTAAATAAATTTGTATAACACCCTAAAAGGGTCAACGCTATTCAGGCATGAACACAATAACAACCAACAACCAACAACCAACAACCAACAACCAACAACCAACAACCAACAACCAACAACCAACAACTAACAACTAACGACTAACGACCAACCACCAACCACCAACCACCAACGACTAACGACCAACCACCAACGACCAACGACCAACAACCAACGACCAACAACCAACGACCAACGACCAACGACCAACGACCAACAACCAACAACCAACAACTAACGACTAACGACTAACGACCAACGACCAAAGACCAACAACCAAAGACCAACAACCAACGACCAACGACTAACAACCAACGACCAAAGACTAACGACTAACGACTAACAACCAACAACCAACAATCAACGACCAACAACCAACGACCAACAACCAACAATCAACAACCAACAACCAACGACCAACCACCAACGACCAACAACTAACGACCAACGACCAACGACACTCCAAACTCCTCACTCAAAAAATGCAATCCACCGACACTACCCCCGACCAATACATCGCCGAATTACCTAAAGAAAGAATTGAAACGATGAGTCAATTGCGAAAAGCGATCATCAAAAATATACCGAAAGGTTTTGAAGAAGCCATGGGGTACGGCATGCTCGGATTTGTGGTTCCTCATTCTATTTATCCAGATGGATATCATTGTGATCCAAAATCGCCATTGCCATTTATGGCTATTGCATCACAGAAAAATTTCATTGCGGTGTATCACATGGGAATTTATATGGATCCAAAATTAATGAAGTGGTTTGTGGAGGAGTATCCAAAACATTGCAAAGCGAAATTGGATATGGGCAAGAGTTGCATCCGTTTCAAAAAGATGGATCAGGTGCCGGTAAAATTGATTGCTGAATTAGCTTCGAAGATGACAGTGAAAGACTGGATCAGTAAATACGAATCCGTTTTGAAAAGCAAATGATTTTATTTCACAAAACTCAAAACATCAGCTTCCAGTTCATGCACCAATTTAAATCCCGACATTCTCCATTTTAATTCTCCTTCCGAAAATATCATTAAAGTAGGAACACTTCGTAACTGATATACTTCCACTAATTTTTCCTGTTGATCAATATCGACTTTCAAAATATCCGCTTTCTCGCCCAAGCGAATTTCCAATTCTTTTAAAATCTCATCCAAGTATTTACACGGCTCACACCAGTCCGCATAAAAATCAACCAACACCGGTTTCCGCTGTGATAAGGATTGTAAAAATAATTCTTCACTTAAATTCGCATTTGCATATTGCATGCTGCAAAGTTAAAACATTATTTTGAGATTCATATTTTCTCGCAAATACCGATTTCAATTTAGAGCTAAGTTTGCAAGGCGTAATTTGCAATAAAATTAAATTTATTAATACAGTAAATAAAATATTTTGATTGTCTATTGACTAATTTTATTTTAATACATCAAAGCAAAATATTTCACCTGATCGAAATTGAATGATACGTATAAATTAGCTTTAGTTGTCAACTCCAAATACTTCGTGTACTCTTTGCGGACTTTGCATCTTAGTGGCCGATAGCTATCGGCCTTTGCGTGAAAAGAGTATTGATTAATTTAATTGCAGCAAAATTAAAATGCGATGCAGCAAGGTTTGTCGAAATAAGGAATCAGCTCATTTCTTTTTCAAAATTGCAAACTGATTTCTACCACCCAAAAATCTCCACATAAAACCAAAGTAAATTAAGAGTACCAATGCTTCGCTAATCCACCAAGTATAATCGTTTAAGGTAATATTGCTTTTTGCAAAATCCATCAAAATCCAAAACAAAAAGGCAACACCAATCAACAAAAATAATTTCCCTGTCTCATACGGAATCGGATACACTTTTTGCCCCTTCCAATACGATGCTATCATCATGGAAACATAACAAATAAAGGTAGCCCATGCTGCACCAACATATCCCATGATGGGTATCAACCATAAATTAAATACAATGGTAATCACAGCGCCAAATATCGAAAGCCATGCTCCATAGCCTGTGCGTCCCGTCAATTTATACCATATACTCATGTTTAAATAAATACCTAAAAATAAATTGGCAGCAAGAAGAATAGGTACTACCGCCAATCCACTATGGTAATTTTCTCCAATGAAAAGTTTGATAATATCGATGTAAAACATGACACCTAAAAATATAATACATCCAATGAGTACAAAGTAATTCATCACGTTGGCAAATAATTCCTTGCTGTTTTCTTTGTTCTGTTGCGAAAAATAAAAAGGCTCTGCCGCATATCGAAAAGTTTGCACGAACAATGTCATCAAAATACTTAACTTGTAACAGGCGCTGTAAATTCCTAATTGCTCCATAGCAATATGCGGATCATGAATCAAATATTTTAAAATGGCTCTGTCTAGTGTTTCATTGATCATTCCGGCAAATCCTGCAATCAAAATAGGAAACCCGTAAACAAGCATCTCCCGAATCAAAGGCCATTGAAACTCCGCTTTCATACTACGAATTTCCGGGAATAAAAAAATGAGCGTGATAGCACTGGCTGCTAAATTGCTTAAAAACACATAGCCCACACCGATAGTAGGATCGATGAAGTTGGGAAAATATTTTGGGAAGATAACAAGCGTTAAAATATTTAAAGCGATGTTCATGAAAATGCCGATGAGTTTAATCATGGCAAATCGGAAAGCTTTGTTTTGCTGACGTAATTTTGCAAAGGGCAACATACTAATTGTATCCAAAGCCATAATCAATGCAAACCAAGTGATGTATTCCGAATGATCGGGATAGCCAATGAATTTGGCAATGGGTGTAGCGAAAAGTAATAGCAATGCAGTTAAGAATCCTGTGCTGCATAAAATCGTGAATTGCGCATTCCCAAAAACATTCTCGTGTTTGGTTTTCTTGTTTACAAAATGAAAAAATGCAGTTTCAAATCCTAAAGCAAAGATGACCATCAAAAAAGTGATATAAGCATAAAATTCAGAAACCACCCCATAATCTTCAGGAATGAAAATTCGAGTGTAAAGTGGAACCAATAAATAATTTAACAGTCTGCCAACAATACTGCTGAGTCCGTAAATTGCGGTTTGTCCGGCTAAGGTTTTTAACTGCCCCACTTAATGTTATAATATTATTTTAGCAAAGCTAATGGAATGGAATTGATTTGAAAATTTTCTTGATATCCTTGCCCTGGTTCCCTTGCTTGCCCTGGTTCCCCTGAGCGAAGTCCGATAGCTATCGGACGAAGGGAGCTTGTCGGAGGGAAGATGATTTAATTTGAAAATGGTTTCGGGATTGAAAGGAGAATCCCACCAAGTGAAATTTGTTACGGAATCCGATTTTCTTTGCTTCATATTAAAAGTTTGAATAAGCTATCCAGGAATTGTTGGTCCTGATTTGTCTTTATGTCTATGATTTTCCCCATTGATAACGATTAGCCATAGATAATGAAAAACAAAGAATCGAAAATAAATTACTACATAAAGGGGAGTCATAGAGTTTTAGCGCTTACAATTATATTGGTTCAAAAATAATAGTAGCCACTTGTGATTTGAACACAGCCATTAATATTAGCTGATAATATGGTTACATTACTCCAAAAGAAGTATTTTCGTTCATAATTAGCTTATGCACTTTTCACTTGATCGTAACTATTCTAAATTTATTAATTTATCTCTGTTTATCATGAAAAAAATTTTACAATTTTTGGCCATCTTACTATCAATTATTAGTGTAAGCACTACCCTGTACTCCCAATGCTTTCCGTTTCCAAAAAGCAATACCTGTCATCCACTTCTTTCCGGAATGAGTTATGGATTTAATGATATGGATGGTGATGGAATTCCTGAAATGTATTATGGAGATAAAAAGGGTTCTATTATCATTAATAAGAGGCTGAATGATACCTATAATAGAATCGGTGTGATTGCACATGAAGGGGGAAATACTAAAGGTCGAGGTATTGAATTTTATGATATTGATGGAGATTTTGAAAATGAGGCCATTACTTACAGGTTTAATGGAGTTAGTGTAAGCTATAAGAACTCATTGAATGGATACGGAGCAGCTATCCTCTACCCGTGGCTTGGTTCCTATATTGTTGATCACATATTCTCCGATTGCAATAATGATGGGTTTAAGGAATTATATTACATAAGTGGTTCAAATACAAATAATAAGATGTACACATTGAAGAATATCAATGGGTTGTTAGGCGGGGCAGACTCGGTACAGCTTTTAGGAACGCTAAATTATATGGCAATTGGCGACATCAATGCCGATGGATATAAGGACATCGTGGTCTCTGCAAATGGAACGAATCAAGGGTTTAATATACTTAAAGGCGGACCATCCGGTTTCACCACTTCCTTTTATAATGCAACAAATATTGATTACCGTTTTACTATCGGTGATTTGAACGGTGATAACTACCCGGAAATTATTTGTCAATATTATGGTTCCTTATCAGGTATAGCTTTGAAAATTTTTCAGAATAATGGGGGAACTACTTTTACAGCTTTGCCTTTGGTAGAATTAAATCAAGTTTTTCCGGCGGTTGATGCAGACGTTCTTGTGACTGATTTTGACGACGATCAATTGATGGATGTAGTAACCTCTTCGAAAGATTCATTAATAAAATTAAAGGGCGACGGTGCCTTGGGTTTTAGTCAAATTGTAACTTTTCGCCTACTTGACTCTGGCCGATTATTGAGTGGAGATTTTAACGGAGATGCTAAAATTGATTTTGCTGTTATGCAGAGTAATTTGAGTCTGTTTCTAGGTGCTGATTCCATTCAAAATGATAAAAGCAAATTCTATTCTGGAGGTGCAGGAAGCATATCATATTTATTTGACATGGATGGTAATGGCTTAGTTGATATAATTGAGGATCGGTGGATTACGTATCAATCGAAACGCGGTGTATTTGATTATTCACCAGCTTGGATATCTAATCAAAATTTGATATCTGGTTTAGGTATATTTGCCGTTGCTGATTTTGACGGAGATGGACTTGGTGATATAATAGCTGAAGATTATTCAGTTTACCCTTACAAATTTAGATTGTATACCGGTGCAAATGGGTTCTATATAGGAGTAGCTCCTGCTTATACTTTTCCACAACGATACATCACACCACGAATGTATCCTGCATTTTTAAACACCGATTCAATTTCTGATCTTGTAGTGGTTCAGCAATTGAGTGGAATCGATTCAGTGATTACGTATATAGGTACCGCGAATGGTACCTTTACGCTCGGTTCACGTTTTACATCACCTGCCTACACCTTTTTAAATCCTATCATCAAAGATTTAAACAATGATGGCAAGGCAGATATCGTTTCTTGCAGCGAAGTAGCAAATTCAATTCGCAGTTGGAAAGGTCTAGGTAATGGATTCTTTACAGTAGGTTCAAATATTCAGCAGCCGGGAAATGTTGTTCCGCATGGAATTACTGTCGGTAATATCGACAACCTTGGTAATGATGAAGTCATAGTTTCCGCTTTTAACACTTTTAGTTCGGGTGATTTCGATATTTATACAGTAAACTCAAACTTGCAACTTACGTGGAATAATTCCTTGAATATGACTCCTTATAATTGTGAGGAAATTAAATTATATGATTTTGATAAGGATGGATTCTTAGATTTAAAGGGAGGAGCTTCACAAACAGTAAATTGTTATTACAGAGGTAACGGTAGTTTGACAGGCTTTATTGATGATACTACACGAGCTAATCCCGGTTCTTATTCTTTTCCTCCATTATATACGGACCCTTTGGGATATGATGATTTTATAGCATATTTATCCGAATATCGTCCTGCTCATAAAAAGTCGTTGTCCGTTGATGCCTTGGCACCCTCGCAAGCCTGCAATGGAAAAGTACTTACTCTGCGCAGCGATTATACAGGACTTTCAACGTATTCGTGGAATACAGGCGATACCACTTCTTCTATTCAAGTATCGAATGATGGAGATTATTTTTTAACGATTAATACTTCCCCCGGATGTTCCTTTAATTCGGATACCATCACATTGAATTTTGTAAATTGTGATAGTGTTTGGCCTGGTGATTCGAATAGGGATTTTATTGTGAACCAAGAAGATTTATTTCCCATAAATTTAAATTATAATGACTCTGGCTCTTTGAGAGCCGTTGTGTCAAATGTTTGGGCTCCTTGGGCCTCTTCCGATTGGAGTTCCAACTATGCTTTTAATGATAAAAAATTTATTGATAGCAATGGTGATGGTGCCATTAATGAAATGGATACTATTGCAATTTCACAAAATTTTTCGAATACTTATGCCGCACGTTCAAGTGGAGAAATTCCTGTAGTGGCAAATACACCACAGTTATTTTTTGTTAAAATTCAACAAGGAGTGACTCAGGGTGATACTATCATTCTTGGTTTATACGCAGGTACTGCAGGGAGTCAGTTTGTTGCTACAAGCGGTTTTTCACTTGATATATCTTACGATGGTTCGAAAGTCCAGTCAGGTACCGGCACATTTAAATTTGATAATAACTCCTTCTTGGGTAATCGTGGAATTGATTGGCTGAGTATTGAACGAATCAGTGGAAATTCAATTACTTCTTCGATAGGTGTAAAATCGGGCACTACTGTTAACGGCTATGGGAAGGTTGGAGAACTTTCATTCATTTTGAATCAATCGCTTGCTACTTCGTATCAGTTTACTTATTCAATTGCTAATTCAAGTTATAGCGGTTATAGTGGTCAGCTATTACCACTGGATCAAACTTCAGGCGCAATTACATTTACTACTACCGGACTTTCCGATATTACTTCATCGAGCATACAAATACTTGGATCAAATCCACTTCGTGGTGGTCAGGAAGTAATGGTTAAAGCAGATCATTTCAAAGGAGATCTAGAAGCACGCTGGATGAATATGAATGGGCAGGTAATTGATGTGCAAAGTAAATTAGTCAACGATAATTTTTTATTATTACATGCCCCTTTTACAGCTGGAATTTATATTCTACAAATAAGCGATGGTGTCAATAGAGCTTATACGAAGGTGGTTGTTGCTGTAGCTAAATAAAATTATTTTTATTAAAGCAAAGATGACAGAGCTTTCTAAAAACTGATTTAATTTGTGTTGCGGATTTTCACGTAGTAATATAATAGAAAATAAATTGAAATGAGGAAAGATTAAGGGATGTCCTATTTCTAGTTGAAAATTATGAGGTGGACTTTAGAGCATGAGTTGGTTTCTTTATGTGCAGAGTAATGGTTTTTTTTAATATGGGGAGTTTTTTCCAATGTTGTATTTTATTTAATCCAGTTTCAATTTCAAGAAGTGCGCCTGCAAGCTAACGATGTCGTTGATCAGTAAGCATCCGCTGAAATACATTTTGTATTAAAAGCTAGGACCAGCATCACTTTGCTAAACGATGCATTAGTAAAGTAATCACATAGGTTTATTTTTATCAACTCGTCACTAAAGGGACATTCAATAACTCTCACTCTCCTTCCGAAACATTGTTATCATCCACTCTTATTCTCACTACTTCAAGCGGCTCATAACCTGTTATTAACTTATAAGGGGGTGGTAATATAAATTAATTCTAGTTGTAGCTTTGTTTCGGATTTATTAAAGTTTCTATTTGATTATAGTTTTAGTTAAAAAATTGTTTTCTATTGTTTGATGAAGGAAAACAATTCAATTTGTGTCGATTGATTTAGTCGGTTAATATTTATTAAACTAGTATTTGTTTCACACTTCTTACAAAAATCATTTCATTATAAGAAAATCATGCATTAAAGCTATTTGCTTTCTTAGCATTGTCTTATCAAGCAATCTAAATGTGAAAGCACAACAAATCATTTTTAGCACAAACAATTTCAATGGTGGGTTTGGAGTTTCTTGTAAAGGTGCAGCTGATGGTAGAATAAGCGCTACAGTGGTGTGGGAATACCCTCCTTTTACCTATCAATGGAACAACGGCTCTTTTTCGTCGCAACTTAATAATATTCTTGCTGGGCAATACGTTTTAACTGTTACAAATTCAATAGCACAAACATATACTGATACCATTAAACTCAAAGAGCCGCAAGAGCTAGATGCATTTGTATATTTGTCTGACTATTTTGGTTCAAATATCAGCGGGAATGGCCGATCGGATGGTGAAGTAATACTTGAAACATTTGGAGGATCTCCAGAATACTCGTATTTGTGGAGTAATAATTCAGCAGAATCACGACTTAGTAATATTCCTGCTGGCATTTATTCTGTAACGATTACCGATGGAAATGGATGTACTAAAACCATTTCACGTACGTTGATAGAGCCACAGGTATTGCAAATTACCGGCATTGCTAAATCTAATTATAATGGATTTAATATTTCATGTCAAGAAGGGAATGATGGTTGGGCAGAAGTAAATGTGATAGGAGGTAAAACACCTTATTCATATAGATGGAGTAATGGACAGTTTGCAATTCGAGCTATTGATTTACGATTTGGACTTCAGCAAATAGAAGTAACGGATGCTAATAATGTTAAAGTGGTTGCAAATATTAATTTAACTCAGCCTAGTGGTCTTTCTCACGGACTTCTAGCCCCTCTTGGTTCAAATGGATTCAATATAACTTGTTTTCAATGTGCAAACGGAACAGCTACTTCAAGTCCGGGTGGAGGAGTTTCGCCATATACTTTTTCTTGGAGTAATGGTTCTAATACTTCTAATGTTTCAGGACTTTCTAAAGGGGAGTATGTTTTGACAATTACTGATAAAAATGGATGTGTTTTAGAAAAGGAATTTGAAATAACAGAACCTTTACGCGAAAACTGGACCATGACAGGGAATGCGAATACAAACCCCTCACAAGAATATATTGGAACATCAGACAGTACAGATTTCACACTTAAAACAAATGCAGCAGATCGATTAAAAATCAGTAGTAATGGCAAAATAAAGTTCCCTGGATATACTAGTCAATATAATCAAGTCTTAATGGTTGATTCAACTGGATTATTAACGACAGCTAAAATCCCATATTTTTCATGTACTGGTGGTGTTACTTTTCCGTGGCAACAAAGCATGTACGACCCTGCCGATGTTTTTAGCTGTTGGAGGCGTTTTGGAATTGGAACCGATAACCCTCAAGTTCGTTTGGAAGTGAAAGGTGGTCTTTCAAGATTTACCAGCGCTTATTCTTCTCTTTCTTATGTAGAAGTAGGACATGATGGTGCAGCAAATGGTGGAGGTAATGCCATGATAAATAATGTAGGAGTAGGTGATTTGATGATAAATTATGACAATGGAAAAGATGTTAAGATTTGTACAGGAAATTCGGGTGATGTAGAAGTGGGAGGCATTACTTTTTTGGCAACTCAAATGGGAAAGGTGGGGATTGGGACATTGAATCCAGCTCATTCACTAGATGTTGTTGGAGGAGTAAATGCAACAGACTTTTTAATGGATAATTTGTCAATTAAAAATGGGCTATGGAGTTCAAACACCACTAATGCTTTTAGATTGACAGGAAATATTGGAATTAATACTGAAACTCCTTTGGAAGCACTGCAAATTGGTGATCGCTTTGTTTTTCACAATGGAGGTAATAAAGTAATAGGGTTTAATTTCCACTATGGAACTTCTGATCAAAGAATAGTTGATGGTTTTTCAAGTGCAATTTATTTTCATAATACAGGCGAGTTATCGTTTAAAACAGCTATTAATGATCTTGCAAATTCTCAAATCACATGGATTGAAAGCATGACTATTTCTAATAATGGCAGTGTTGGCATTGGTACAAATCCACAAGTTGGATATAAACTTGTTGTCGACGGGAAAATTGGAGCCAGAGGTTTAAATTTGACTGCATCAGCACAATGGCCAGATTATGTTTTTGATGTGGAATATTTAATAGTTCCATTTGAAGAAAGAATGAAAAGCTTAAAGTCACATAAACATTTGGAAGGAATAAATACTGCCGAATCTATTCAAGCAAACGGAATTGAAGTTTCAAATACTTTGTTAGCGTTAACTAAACACGTGGAAGAATTATATCTGTACATTGAACAATTGAATAAAAAAGTACAAGCACTTGAAGAAAAATAGAACGCTCTTGTCCGTATTGTTGATGTTTATTCAAACATGTTGTTTTGGACAGTTTAACTATTATTTAAAAGGCGGCGGAAATATGAGCAGTGTATTTCGTGAGTCAATTTATAATCCAGGTGATTCTGTGAGTATAACAGGAAGTGCTAATAGTTATGGTCTTGAATCGAAAAGTGCCTTTGGAGGATATTTAACTTTTGAAGCTTTAAAAAGGACTAAAGATCTAGAATATGGCATAGGGGTACAACTGGAATTAATTCGCGAAAATTATTTTGTTGTTGATGGTAAAATTTTTTTTAATTCAGTATCCGAATTGAATAATTTTATTATTTCTAATTATTTTATTTCGATTTCACCAAACATTAAATATAATTTTAAAAAATTCGGAGTGGCTTTTAGTCTTGAGATTCCATTTTATAATTATTATTCGTATAAAGAAATTAGTAAAGAAGGTAGCATTATTATAAAAAGAAATAGTGAAACGATTGATAAGAATTCAATAATTCCTACATTGAAGTTCTTTGTGCCTATTTCAAAAATGACAAGCATTATTCCTTCGTTTTCTCTTTATAAATCGAATAATATACTTGTTGGGCTTGGAGCTCAAATAAAATTAAATAAAAACCATAAAACTAAAAATCATGGCAAATATTAATATGAAATTCTCAAGTATAAAGTGCTTGTTCATCCTAATATGTTTATTATTGTCACACAAATTAATTGCACAAAATTATATTAGGAATGGTAGCTTTGAAAACATGTTCCAATTTCCTTCCGAGGATGGCCATTTTGAAGGATACGTTAGCGATTGGTCAGCAGACCGATGTGAATGTCCACAGTTTGCACCTCTCAGTAATACCCATTCTCCTGATATGCAGGGAAAGAATGCTTATTTTCCACCTGGTAATTTCCTGTCTGGGCCTCATTCTGGAGATCGATTTGCATCTTTTGGTAATTACGAAATAATTGAACAAAATATTAATATTTTACCAAATAACGAGAAGATGATTTTTACGATGTACATAAAATTAGAGAATACAATTCCTGTTACATTTTATTCATCTTCATTTTTAAAAGTGTATTTGGCTAAGCAAAAGATAAAATATAAAAAGGAAGAATTTTGTGTTAATGACTATTCAGAATATAAAGATCCATTCCCTTATGTTCAGCAAAATATTGTAGAAGTGTTTTCAACGCCAATTAACATAAGTATTTATCCAGTATTTGATTCATGGTATGAAATTCAGTTTGTATTTTCAACTCCAAGTTCTGGAATCTATGATTGGATAGGAATAGATTTGAGAAGTACGGATCCAAGTACATGTAATGATGCATTTCTTGCTGTGGATGATATTAGTTTAATTCCTTTGTGCGTCAATTTTTGTGTTGATCCAGATAAGGTGCCTGCAACTTTTGGTTATTATAATAACGGTGTCTATACATCGGGTTCATATCCCCCTCTAGCAGGGGTTGGATATAAACCTAATGGTGTTTTTTATCCATATGCATTATATATTGAAAATGCAACGCGTATTAAATTTGAAATACTTTCAAATGCATCACAGGCAATGTATTCTGTAGAATATCTTGATTATGCTGGGATAGTAAATCCAGGATACAACGATTTCTTACTTATCTGGGATGGAAAAGTTGATTTAGGTGGCTGTTTACAACAAGGAATTTACGCATATACACTTTTAATAGAAAATTGTGTTAGTTATTATTTCAATGAAACAACTTTAGCTTTTTTAGGTCCACATGTTTCAGGTTGCCGTGACTTCCCTTCTCTTTATAATAGTTCAGTTCCAAATTGTTGCCCTGAAAATGAAATTTATAATTTTACTTCTTTTTCCGGTGACGATCGAACAGATGTAAATAATTTAATAAGTGCTGGTGTAAATGGGAATGTATCTATTTTGAGTGGAGCAAACATTGTTTGGCATGCTGGTGCAGATATAATACTAGTACCTTTCTTTCAAGCAAATCAAGGAAGTGATTTTGAAGCTTCCATTGTTCCATGTGGTACTCTTAGGCCCAATAAAATTGAAATTGATGATAGATTATTCAATTACAATTCCAATGAATACGGAGATTCAAATATTGAACTTTCTTTATTTCCTAATCCAACTGCTGGTATAGTTAATGTAAACACTAATCTACCAATAGTTGAAGTAGAAATATTTAATTTTGCACGGCCAGTTAGTTCAATCGCTTCCATATAGTAAAGAACTTCATGTTGAGACATTACCAAATGGAATATATGTTTTGAATTTTCTAGTAAAATCAAGATCGTCAATTCGATTAAAGCTAATTAAAAACTAATAAACTCATTAGAGTAATGTATGCAAGATTTAAATCGGTAAAGTATAATGAAGAGTTTATTAGTAATTAGTCTAAAGCCTTTAAAACTAAATGCTGGTTGATTGGACTCTGATAATATTTTAATTATGATACGATGGAAAATATTTTAGCCAGAGGTTTATTCATGAAACTTTTGATCCTTGTTTTATTTTTTGTGAGTTGTAAAAAAGATTCGAGTGAACAAATTAGTCAAACTTCAAAGCAATATCTCCACATCAAGGCTGAAGCCTTTGATGTTAATAATAATAAATTGGGCGAAGTTATTTATCCTTCGGACTCCAATGGAACCTATTATTATTTTAATAATTTATTTCTTCAATGCGTTGTGATATGCGATGCAAACTCAGCAACCTTACCTCATAATTTTTATTTGTTACCATCTCAAATGGACTCAACTTATTTCCCATTTACAGTATCTACTCCTGTTTGGAGTTTTACATCAACTGAAGATACAATTAAGGGTATTATTTATAACCCTGGAGATTCGATTTATTTTCCTAATATTGATAGATTCGAATATTATTTAGTCAAATCAAATTATTTACCAGCAGATTCTACGAAATGTAACTGATATTTGGATTGTGAATTTTATTGACTTGTTGAATGGGAAAACTTATTTAGTTTCAATTCACAAAAGTTTATACCATACAATTATTAAAGAAATGAAGAAGTTAATATTTTTACTCTTAATTGTTTTATTTAATCAAACTGTATATGGACAAAATATTGGCCTTAGAACTGGAGTTGATTATTCGAATAATAAATTTATAAATAGTTCGATTGGTTTTGGTAGCTATTTAAATATTGAAGGTGTTTATAAGCAGATGGAGTTGTTATTTTCTTTTGATTATTCTGAAAATGAAATTGATGTTAGTGAAAATTTTAATTCTAGTATAAATGGATTTGTGAGTACTAATTATAAACATAGTTTGTCATCTTCAATACTATTTGCAATACCAATAAAAGAAAGGATAAAAATTAAAATGGGAGCAAATTTTAATTATCACGTTTTAAAAGCAACGGACAGTTATTACCCAAATAATATAGTTAGAACTTTTAAATCTAGTTATGTTGGTCTTGGTGGATTAATAAATTTCCAGTTCTCTGAAATTTTTAAAATACGTCCGCTCAATTTTGATATATTCATTTCTCCGGAGTATTTAATTAATGTAAAAACAGAAAGGGACCCGCCGAACACCACAACCGAATATTCTAGCAACATAAAATTATTGAATTTGCAATTGGGACTTTCTTACAAATTGGAAAAAATGCATGACGAAAATTGATTTGTAGTTTTTAATCATAACGGATTTATTCATCCCATAAGTGAAGGCAATATTTTTGAAAACGTACGAGCTTCATTTTTTTGAGTTCAAGGTAAAATATGAAGATGATTTTGCTAGCAATTGATTTAATTTGTATTTTTAATGTTGATTTGTATTTGGTTTCAATTTATACAAACAATTATTAAAGAAATGAAGAAGTTAATATTTTTATTCTCAGTTGTTTTATTATTTCAATATTCACATGCGAAAAACGGATGGTTTAGTAAAGCTACTTTCCCAGGTACACCACGTGCAGGCGCATCAAGCTTTTTAGTTGGTAACGATATTTATATTGGTGCTGGTTTTGGTATCGATACACTTCACCCTTCTTTATTGAATGATTTTTGGAAGTATAATCTAGTTTCTGATGTTTGGACAGCTATCGACAGTCTTCCTATTAGTTATGGGCTCGGATATGCCAATGCTTTTGCTATAAATGGAAAGGGATATGTGTTTGGAGGAACTGTTGATTCTATGATGTCGCAATTTACAAATCATCATGTATGGGAATATGATACAGCTACAACTAATTGGGTTCAAAAAAATGATGTCCCCTTTATTCCCGAATTCAATATCCCTTCTTTTGCGATTGATAGTTTTGGTTATGTCAATCTTTCTAATTTATTTTTCAATTCACTTTATAAATTTAATCCCTCTCTTGACATTTGGACGCTCATGCCCGATACATTCGCTTCAAATGTTTTATGGAGTATATTTGGAGCATCAAGAATTTCAGATTCTACTCATAATTATATCTGTACATTGAACAATTGAATAAAAAAGTACAAGCACTTGAAAAAAAATAGAACGCTCTTGTCCGTATTGTTGATGTTTATTCAAACATGTTGTTTTGGACAGCTTATACTAATAGTTTAAGAAGTAATGAATCGATCTCTCAATCTAAATTTAATTTTGATTCGATTTTAATTTATCCCAATCCGACAAGTATGGACTATTTTAATTTTTATATAGCATCAGAGCGAAGTGAAATAATGAATGTTAGAATAATTAATATGTATGGGATTTTTTTAAAGGAGATAATGATTACTAGTGGCGATGTAAATAAAATTGATTTTATTGCCGAGAATGGAATTTATTTTTTATTAATTCAGTCTGGCGATAAAATTTATAGGAAGCCATTAATTAAAGTATCTTAATATAAGATTAATGATCAAATTAAGTAAGTTTCACTTGGCTTTAGTGGTGTTTATTTACTTTTTTGTAGTAAATTGTAAAGCTCAAACCGACTCTTTTAAAACGAGTATGAATCCATATATTGGACTTTCACTTGGCTTGCCAATTAATAGCAATCATATCTTAATTAATGCAGAAGTGAGACCAATTAATAAAAAATATTCTTTAAATTATTTTGCAACTTATTATCAACTTACCACACGGTTTCCCGCTTTTTTTGGAGATTTAAATAAAGAGGAGAAAAAAGTTATTTCAATTGGAATTTCGAAGATGCTTTTTAAAAAATATATCATAAAAAGTAGAGCTCAAGTAAATTTTACTGCAAAGCTAAGTCCTTACATGGAAAGAAGGATTGTGTTTTATGAGGACAGTACTATAACTTCACCAAGAGTTATTGGTTCTTCTGTTATTGGTTCTCTTAATTTGGTTGTATACTTACATAGAAAATATGCTATTACATTTACAGGAGATTTAAGTTACAATAAAAACATATTTCAATTTGATCATAAAAAAACAAATATGGAAGGATATTTCAGATCAAAATATTGGATTGGAATAATGTACTTTTTCAAATAGTATATCAGGGACGGACACTTGCGGCTTGAATAGTCATTTTGAAACGTACTTAATAGACTTCGATTAATTTTATTCGAACTTAAAACTCCACCTCCAACATCACCGGACAATGATCCGAATGTTTTGCTTCCGGTAGAATCACACATCGCTTCAATGCTTTTTCCATGTTGTCGGTGGTCAAGAGATAATCAATTCGCCAACCTAAATTTTTAGCGCGCGCATTGGCACGAAAAGACCACCAAGTATATTGATGCGGCTCTTTGTTGAAATGTCTGAATGTATCAATGAATCCTGTTTTTAAAAAACATTCCATCCATTCACGCTCTTCCGGTAAAAAGCCCGATGACTTTGCATTGCTGATGGGATTGTGAATGTCGATGGGCTTGTGGCAAATGTTGATGTCGCCGCCAATGATGAGTCGCGATTTTTTCTTCCGTAATTTTTTGATGTAGTCCTCAAACCATTCCAGCCATTCCATTTTATAATCCTGCCGATCTTCTCCACTAGAACCCGAAGGAACATATACACTCATGACCGAAGTGTCGCCAAAATCTGCACGAATAATCCTGCCTTCATGGTCGATGTCTTTGTTTCCCGTACCAAATTCAACAAAATCGGGTTCCACTTTGGAAAGCAAAGCAACACCGCTGTATCCTTTTTTTATGGCAGGATGCCAATAGCTTTTATAACCCTCGTTTTCAAAAATACTGAGGTCGAGTTGTCCTGGTTCTGCTTTGATTTCCTGCAAAAGGATGATGTCGGCATTTACGGATTTTGTCCATTCTATCCATCCTTTTGTGATGGCAGCTCGAATGCCGTTGACGTTGTAAGTGATGATTTTTTTGTTCGCCATGATTGTAAGCTGCGAATTTAAATCAGCCGGAGGACTTTTGCACATCTTATAGACTGAAAATTAATGAACCTGCGTTATTAAGTTTCACCATAGCTATGTATTTTTAAGCGATTGAAGAAAATTCGATATTTCTGTTTGTTTTTGCTAAGTCTGAATTTCGGACAATCTGCTCTTGCCCAGGAATTGAATAATCTCCGGATCCTTAAATTTCTTCCCACATCCGATACGCTTTTGCTTGATTCATTGAGTGTTATACCCGGCAGTTTTATGCTGTTACGGGGAGATGTTCCGATTCCAAATGACCAATATTATATCAATGAATTTTCTTCCCGCTTTCTTTGGAAGCCCAATTCTTTGAACGATAGTATTGTTTCTGATACCCTCACGATGATTTTTCGCGTGTATCCGATAGCCTTTACACAGCCAAAATTTCTTCGTGATCGAAAAGTATTGGATCGAAAAGATCAAAAATCGACCGATCCTTTTTATACAGAACGTCCATCTGAACAAAATACGAACTTGTTTGGACTGGATGGATTGAGCCGCTCGGGATCTATCTCACGCGGATTGAGCATTGGAAATAATCAGGATGCCGTGGTGAATTCCAGCCTGAATTTGCAGATCGCCGGGAAAATTGCAGGCAACATCGAAATCATGGCGGCCATCACGGATGAAAATATTCCGGTGCAAGCAGAAGGCAATACGCAGCAGTTGCAGGAATTTGATCGCGTGTTTATTCAGTTGAATAACGATAAACATAAACTGATAGCCGGCGATTACGATGTTCGAAATCCAGATGGATACTTTTTGCGCTATTTCAAGAAATCACAAGGAGGATTGTATTCTTATACGGAAGCATATCAACGAGAAGGTAAATCTCCTTTGATTGTTTCAGGAGGATTGGGAGCTGCCGTTTCGAGAGGAAAATTTGCGCGGAATGTGATCAATGGCATTGAATCGAATCAAGGTCCCTACCGTTTACGCGGTGCCGAAAATGAACTTTTCATTGTGGTGATGTCGAATTCGGAAAGGGTTTTTATTGATGGAATTCAATTGGATCGTGGACAAGATCGCGATTATATTATCGATTACAATACGGCTGAAGTTACATTCACTACGCGTCGACTCATCAACAAAGACATGCGAATCGTAATCGAGTTTCAATACGCCGATCGCAATTATGCACGCACCTTGCTCACCGGATTCGCATCAGTGAAAAGTGAAAATATTCAAGCAGGAATTAATTTGTATTCAGAGCAGGATAGTAAAAATCAACCCTTACAACAGGACTTAAGTGCAGAAGATAAAGCGATTTTAGCAGCTGCCGGCGATAGTTTGAACCAAGCTTTTTCGAATAGCGGCGATAGTGTAGCTTTTAATGTGAACGAAATATTGTATGCGCGTATAGACAGTACCGTTAGTGCCGTTTTATACCAAGGTATTTATCTTTATTCTTCCAATCCCGACAGTGCGTTTTACCGCGTTTCATTCAGTAATTTGGGAACAGGCAATGGTGATTATATTGCGGTGGATGGAGTAACCAACGGAAGAATTTATCGCTGGGTAGCTCCTGTGAACGGGCTGTCGCAAGGATCTTATGCTCCAAAATTATTATTGGTTTCTCCCAAACAAAGGCAAATGGCTACAGCCTATGTGAATTATGCCTTTTCGAAAAAAACTAGAATGGGAGTGGAACTAGCAGCAAGTAAAGATGATATCAATCGATTCGCCACAAAAGACAAAGCCAACGATGATGGAGTTGCAGCAAAATTTTTTATCGAACATCGTCAGGCATTGAGAAAGGCGGATTCAACCGGTTGGGATGTAGTGGCTACTTTAAATACTGAAATGAACGATGAGAAATTTCGTTTTGTGGAGGTGTATCGCAATGTAGAATTTTCGCGTGATTGGAATACTGGATCTATAGCCTCCTTCGACAAAGAGATTCAATCGAATATGAGTTTGGGTTTAAGTCACGCGCAAAAAGGAGATTTGCGCTATGGTTTCAGAAATTTATTTCGCGGAAATACGTATCGCGGATTCATGCACACATTGAACGGAAATGTGCGTCCGGGAAAATGGACCGCCAAATGGGATGCAAGTTTGTTGAACAGCACCGGTCCGGCTTTTCAATCTGATTTTTTACGCCATCGTGATGAAATCACACGAAGTTTTGGAACATGGATTCCCGGAATCCGATTTGAACAGGAAAAGAATGTACAAAGAATAGAAAGCAACGATTCATTACTCGCAAATTCATTTCACTTTCGTATTGCAGATGTGTTTTTTAGTCGACCCGATTCGGTAAAGCTGAGTGTGAAAGGCGGATTTACTAGAAGGGAAGACGATGGCATACGTGGAAAAGATTTTGTTCATGTAACCACCGCCGACATGGCCAACTTTGGAATTGGTTGGAATAAAAATCAGAAACAACGCATTTCTTTACTCTTGAATTATCGGAATTTAAAAGTAATAGACACTACTTATACAACAGTGAAACCGGAAGAGAGCGCTACTGCACGATTGGATTATACATTAACGGCAGGAAACGGTGCAATCAGTTTCAATACTTTTTACGAAGGTGGAACAGGACGTGAACCGCGTCGTTTGTATTCTTTCGTTCAAGTAACACCCGGCACCGGAGCTTATTCTTGGAACGACTATAACGGTGACGGAGTTCCGCAATTGAATGAATTCGAAATTGCCATATTCGCTGATCAGGCGAATTACATTCGTATCTTTTCAACCACCGATGAATATGTAAAAGTGTTTTTTAATCAGTTCAATGCTGTTTTGAATTTTAATCCTGCAGCATTTTTTACCAATAAACCAAAACCATTTTGGGCGAAGTTTAGCCTACTCTCTTCACTACGTTTTGATAATCGAATTACAGCGAATGGTGGTCTTGATGCTTGGAATCCTTTTCCTCGAAGTATCCCGGATACGGTCTTGTTAAGCACGCAATCGAATAGTCGACATACTTTATTTTTCGATCGCAGCAGTTCTAAATTCGCTGCCGACATCAGTTGGCAAGATCAACAAACACGTCAGCTTTTAGCCAGTGGTTTAGAAACGCGTGGACAAGAAGCATCTTCCACCACCATCAGATGGAACATGACACAATGGTTGGGATTACAAGAGAAAATTGAAATCAGTAAAAAGTCGAGTAAGGCCGATGCATTTAGCTCCAGAAATTTTGAAATTGATGGAATAGAAAGCGACATGAAACTTAATTTCCAGCCGGGAAGCACTTATCGTTTTACTTTTTCATATCGTTATAAAGAGAAAGAAAACGTACAAGTTGAAGGGTTCGGCGAAAAAGCCATCTTAAATGATTTTGGAGTAGAGTGGAGGTATAATTCCATCAAGAAAGGACTCATCAATGCCAAATTCAATATCGTTAATATTCAATATAACGGTGATGCCAATACGTCAATCGCTTTTGAAATGTTAGAAGGATTAAAAGAAGGACAAAACTTAACCTGGGGTTTCAGCATCCAACGCAACTTAGGTTCCGGATTGCAACTCAGCATTAATTATGAAGGCAGAAAACCGGCGGGCACCAAAGTGATTCATACCGGCGGCGCGCAAGTACGAGCATTTTTCTAAATGAGAATTGTTTGTTTTCCTTTTTAAATCAAATTGTTAATCCTGTAATTTCATTCGAATAACTTTGCGAACGATACCTGTAAGATTTGTATGTAATAATTAAAATTTTTCCTGCATCCTCTTACAAATTCCTTCAGGTTTTCTGCTTTGCGGCCGATAGCTATAGGCCTTTGCGTGAAATTGGGTATTTTATTTTGTTGGTAGTAATTTTTGTAGAGATCATTATTTTAGTCACGCGTTAAGAAAATTCATGCCTTGTAATATATTTTTATTTCTATATGATATTTTGAGAGTTCTTTTCTGCATCGCTTCAAAAAACAATCAAATAAAAAAATGCCTCCCATCTTCAAGGAGGCATTACCGTTTATTAATAATTCTTCTTATTTCAATTCCAAAGAAACAATACCAATCTGATTGCTTTCACAATAAAGTTCAATGGTGTATTTCCCTGGGTTATATGTATTCCCTTTTTCCCAATACACACAAAGTTCGGTATTTCGATTTTCATACATGATGGACTCTTTGGTTGTGTAAAGTGTAGCTTGACCATTGAAAATAAAAGTTTCGCTGGTCGTCGACATTACTGCTCCATCCGGACTTAACACACGAACAAAAATATCTTTAGGTCCTTTTTCCACCACTAAGTTTTCCATAATGGTAAAACAAGTTTTGATGCGATCGGTACTTTTTGCTTTTGTGGTTTCGCTTTCCTTGCCGCTGTTTCTGTAGCGAACACCTAAGGCTTTTAAATTGGCGGTTTTTAATACTGAAGCAATTGCCACTTTATTTGATAACACCGAATTCTCTTGCGTTAAAGAACTTACTTTGGTATTCGCGCTAGACAAATTCTGATTCAAAGAAAAGTTTTGTTCGCTCAACATTTTGTTTGAAATATTAAGAGAATCTATCTGTGCAACAAAATTTTGATTCAATACTTTTAATGCACTCAGCTCTTCTTTCGCTTTTTTCAATTGAGCAGCATCCCCTGTATTTATCAACTTTTGAATTTGAGCAATTTTCAAGCGAATCTCTTCATCTTTTGCCGAAAGTTGGTTTTGAAGGCTCGCATTTTCCTGGTTTAGCTTCTCATATTCCGTTTTAATTCTTTGTAATTCGGCTGATAACGACTCTTTTTCAGCCATCGTAGTGTCCAATTCACGGCTCACTTGCTCTAAATGAGTCTTCTTATCGAAGAATTGCCAAAGTAGTAATGCATTGACACCTAATAGAATGGTGATAACAATGATGACGATGACCTTTTTTGAATCTTGGTCTTTATCCTGTGCAGGGTTGGTCATAGGGTGATTATATTAATAGCCATTGAATACTCAGGCTTCGAAATTATAATAATTTCCTTGTGATTGGATTATTTTTTAATCATTTTATGAACTCTTCGTTTGAAATACAAGTCGTTTTAAGTTTCTAACCATCATTGATGGCAATATTTCTCCAAATCGTTTTTCATTATTCTGATGGTCTTATACTCCATTTTATTCTCTAGATTTCCATAAATTTCAATGTTTAGAAAATGCATCCTAAATTCGATATACATTAGAGTTTCTTGGAAACGAAAGCGATAGAGATAGAGTTAGAGATTGGCTACTGCCTGTTAGTAACCTTTTGTTAATAGATAAATCAGGGTTCCTTCGAGTGGAAAGCCTTGTTTTGCATTTATAGGATTACTACCTTGCTATGCTTTAAACTGAGGAGTTGAATGATCATTCCTCATTGGAGCCCATCATCTGAAAAAAACAACCATATATGAAACCATTCATTACAAAATCAAAATCCTTTATTTTCATGACGACGATTTGCTTGTCATTGTTAATAGGAATCACATCGAATCTTTATGCCCAAACGCTAATTGCAGGTTGGGATTTTCAAACGACCACTAACGGCGGAACTGCTACAGCCGTATCTCCCGCTACACCCAAAGTTTACATCTCGAATTTTGGTGCCGGTACTATTTATCTTGATGGGACTAACAATTCCAGTAATTGGTTTGTTCCTGTTTCAGGAATTACTGGTACTGAATTAAATTCCTTTGGCGGAACAGCAAATAATGCGGGAACAGGATTTTCAACTGTTACTTCTGGCGCTTCCTCATTAGCATTAGTTGGAGGGACTTCTCAGGCTGCCAATGGTAAGTTCGCTATTTTCAGTTTTAATATGACTGGTTTCATTAATTTAACAGTGAGTTATGCCTCTCAACGAACTTCCACTGGATTTACAAGTCAGCATTGGGAGTACAGTACCAATGGTACCACATGGACAACTTTAACTACAGTTACAACTTTAGCAAGCTCTTTTGGATTGATCACATTGCCAACAACTGCCGGATTAAATGGAGCAGCAACGGCATTTCTTCGCACTACTTTTAACGGTGCAACCACTGCCACTTCAAATAACCGCCTAGATAATATTCAACTTAACGCAACTGCCGGTGTAACTTTTAACACGGATCCTATCAGCGGTTCACCTTTCTGCATTTCAGAAGATAACAGTACTCCTGTTAGTGTTTCATTCTTGTATGGAGGAACACCTAATCCAGGAAATATTTATACAGCAGAATTAAGTTCTTCAACAGGAAGTTTTGCTTCTCCTCTTGTTATCGGAAATCTTCCTTCTACTTCAAGTACAGGTACTATTGCAGCGAACATCCCGGCAGGTACAATTTCCGGAACAGGGTATAGAATTCGTGTCAAGAGCAGTGATCCTGTCGCTACAGCTGGTAATAACGGAACCGATCTCGTCATTGATAAAGTTGTAGCAACCGCATCCAATAACGGACCTGTCTGCGCAGGGTTAAGCCTTCAGTTATTTGCAAACGGTGGAGTCACCTATTCATGGACCGGCCCAAACAGTTTTACTTCAGGAACACAAAATCCTACTATTCCTGCAACAGTGAATGCGGATTCAGGCGTTTTCATTGCTACTGCCATTTCAACGCTAGGGTGTACTGATACCGCTTCTACTTTAGCCGTTGTGATAACTTGTGGATGCATTCCTCCAACCATTTCATCTAATGTTACTCAACCATTGTGCAATGGTGCTTCCAATGGTAGTATAGACATCGCCGTTAGTGGAGGTGTTGCTCCGTATACTTTTCAATGGAGTTCAAGTGCAGTGACTGAAGATATCTCAGGTGTTTCTGCGGGAATTTATTCAGTCATCGTTACAGATTTTATTTTATGTGTAGATACTTTTTATATCACCATGGGCGAACCTTCATTAATAAACCCATCAGTGGCAATTACGAATCCGGGTTGTCAAGGACTTAGTAATGGAAGTATTAATTTAACAGTAGGCGGTGGTACACCGGGCTATACTTATTTATGGGATAACAGTGCTGTAACAGAAGATATCAGCGGACTTAGTGCCGGTTTGTACAGCGTTACTATTACAGATATGAATGGATGCATTACCAATACCTTTGGTGTATTAACAGATCCAGATGTCTTTACATTAAGTTCTGTTTTTACAGATGTTACCTGTGCAGGAATTAATAATGGCTCCATCAATTTAACAGCGTCAAATGATACAGTGAATAATTCAAATCCTGGAATTTTAATTTCAGAATTTCTTGCGAATCCTACAGGTACTGATTCTTCTAAAGAATGGGTAGAATTAATCGCTTCTAAATTCATCAACTTTGCAATGACTCCTTATACAGTCATTGTTTCTAATAACGCTACCGCCACTACGAAAGGATGGGTGCAGGGAGGAGTTGCATCTGCAACTACTAATGGAACTTATGCATTTGAAATTTCTTCCGGTATCGTTTCTCCGGGAGATGTGTTTTATGTAGGTGGTAGTAACATGGCTGTAAGCGGAACTAAACTTCGTACCATCGATGTATCCACTACCGGTGGAGATGGTGGTATTGGGACAGCTACCACGGGTGGCATACTTGGAAATGGTGGAACCAATGCAGATGGTATTGCGGTCTTTAACGGATCTGCTGCGACGTTGGATTCTAACTCGGTTCCGGTAGATGCTATCTTTTACGGAACAGGAACAGGAAATGCAGTTGTTGCAGGCGGTACTGCCGGATTTACTTTACCGAATAACGATCGTTATTCCGGAGGTTATTTGCAAACGACAAGTTTCATTGGTCCGGATGCAGCCGGAAATGATTTGTTCGTTCGTGCAACAGGTGCATACAATACTCTTTCAGGTGCGTATTCACAACGTGTTTGGGCTTCTACATTGATCAGTTCATACAGTAGCTCATTGGTGAATATGAATAATAGTAATTCTTATTTATGGTCGAATGGCGCAACCACTGAAGATATTTCCGGATTGGCCGGAGGAGTTTATACCGTAACAGCAACTACTTCGAATGGGTGTACTGCAACACACAGCGTGACAATCAGCGCACCTGTTTCATTAAGTATTAGTGCCAATCTTTTTGATGTAAGTTGTTTCGGCGCAAGTGATGGTGGAATTGATCTCACCGTAACTGGAGGACAAACACCATATAGCTATTTATGGAATGATGCTGATTTGAATGAAGATCGTAGTTTTATTCCGGCGGGTGTTTATACGGTAACAGTTACTGATGCGAACGGATGTTTTGTGGTGGATACTTTTACAGTAACACAACCTAACGACATCACCTTTACAATTACAGTAACAAATCCATCTTGTTTTGGTGCCAGCGATGGCGCTCTTGATTTAACAGTGAGTGGAGGTACTCAGCCTTATCAGTATGCATGGATTACCGGAGATACTACTCAAGATATTAGCGGACAACCTGCAAGTTTTTATTTTGTGGATATTACAGATGCGAACGGATGCATAACAGGAGGAATTGAATTCATCAATGACCCTGCACAAATCATTATTAATAATTTTACACCTAATAACGGTGGTGCAGGTGTGCAAATTACAATTAATGGAAGTGGTTTTACCGGTGCAACAGCCGTAGAGTTTGACGGAGTTAATGCATCTTTCAACGTCATTAGCGATATTCAAATAGACGCCATCGTTCCCCCCGGAGCCGATACCGGTTTTATATCGGTGTTTACCAATTCAACGTGTAGCGCAACTTCTGTCGATACGTTCTTTTATAATCCTGCAGCTTGCGTACCACCAACATTATCAGCAGTTGCTACCAACGCATCTTGCTTTGGTGCTTCGGATGGAAGCATCAATTTAACAGTGAGCGGAGGAATGTTGCCTTATACTTTTGTATGGAATAACAGTGCAAATTCTGAAGACATCGCCGGATTAATTGCAGGTACTTATTCTGTCATTGTAAGTGATGCGGCGAATTGTCCGGACACTCTTGATGTTATTGTAGCAGAACCGGGAATTATCAATGGAACGGCAACAATTACTAATGTTACTTGTAACGGAAATATGAATGGAAGCATTGACTTATCTGTGAATGGTGGAACAATGCCTTATACTTTTTCATGGAGCAATGGAGATGCAACAGAAGACATCACGAATCTTATAGCAAATACTTATACAGTTACTATTTTAGATAATAATTCATGTGCCGGCATTGCTACATTTGTGTTAGTAAATCCACCGGTATTAACTTTAACTTTAAGTGTAATTCATCCGGGTTGTGCCGGAGCATCTAGTGGAAGTATTACATCTACAGTAAGCGGAGGAATTGCTCCCTTTACATATGCATGGAGCAATGCTGCTGTGAGTGCAAATTTAAATGGCGTCAATGCCGGTACTTACACGTTAATAGTTACCGATGCATATAATTGCAGCATTTCAACAAGCAAAACTTTAGTCGATCCAACACCATTTACTTTATCAATAATTTCTCAAACGGAAGTAGATTGCTTTGGTGCTTCCAATGGCGCTATTGATATAGCTGCGTCAAATGATCCTCTAAACCCTGGTCAAAATCCCGGATTGCTACTCTCTGAATTTTTAGCCGATCCTGCAGGAACAGATGCTCCTTTTGAGTGGGTAGAATTAATCGCAACAAAAACTATCGACTTTAGTGTAACGCCATATACGATTGTTGTTGCTAATAACGGTACCGCCAATACGAAAGGTTGGAGAGCCGGTGCTGCCTTAACTTATGCTTTCCAAATTAGTACTGGCTTAGTAAATAAAGGAGATGTGTTTTATGTTGGAGGATCTTCAATGGCACCAACAGGAACGAAACTTCGTATCATAAATACTTCGAACACTCCGGGTGATGGTTTTGGAAATTTAAGTGCTTCCGGAAATATTGGAAATGGAGGTACGAATGCAGATGGTATTGCTGTATTTAACATGGCTTCTTCTGCAATTGATTCAAGTACGGTTCCTGTAGATGCGATTTTCTTCGGAAGCGGAATTGGTGGTGCCATGGTAAATGCAGGTGCTAACGGGTACACCTTACCGAACAACGATCGTTACTCCGGTGGAAATTTAATTACAGGATCTTTCTTAGCTCCAAATATTGTTTCGGGATCACATCACAGAGCTGCCGGTTCATTCAATACTGCGACAGGTGTTTATACATCACCACGTACATGGACGGTGCAAGCAGCGTTTACGGATGGAGCTTCTGCTGTGACTGTAACAGAAAACAATACCTACGCGTGGTCTAACGGGGCTACTTCGCAAGACATTAGCGGACTTTCTGCAAATACTTATACCGTTACTGCTACCAATCAAAATGGATGCACTGCAAGCATTAGTACTACCATCACTCAACCAAATGATTTAACAATTTCAGGATTTACTCCTCCATCGGGAAATTCTGGAACATCCGTCATTATTAGCGGTGCAGGTTTTACCGGTGTAGATGTAGTAAACTTCAATGGACTGAGCGCAATGTTTAGTATTGATAACGATGGTCAAATTACAGCGACAGTTCCGGCAAGCGTTAGTACAGGTTTGATTGAATTAATTAATACAAGTTGCGATACTACATTAAGCGCAAATCCTTTTGTTGTTTCTGTTTCGAGTGCAAACTTTACCATCACCGCATTGATCGAAGGATTCTTCGACGGCGTGAGTGGTATGGTGCCGGTATTAGCAACGAACGGAATCAGTATTGATCCTACCGAGAGTGATACTATTCGTGTTGAGTTACGCGATCAGTTAACTCCAACTACGGTTATTGCTAGCGGCACAGCAGTTATCAAAACGAACGGTCAAGCTATGTTCACTTTCCCAGGATCAGTAATTGGTCAGAACGGA
>Ga0209284_10002210_pt1 | contig 27213 bp, 29 predicted proteins | sample FRY03_FD_187211 | JGI IMG/M metagenome (GOLD analysis project Ga0209284, IMG submission 187211) | Freshwater microbial communities from Lake Fryxell liftoff mats and glacier meltwater in Antarctica - FRY-03 (SPAdes) (version 2) | ecosystem: Environmental > Aquatic > Freshwater > Ice > Glacier...
TATCGCAATCGTCGCGCGAGTGATCACATTAAAGGGTGAAATGAAACATGCCCCGCATCGAGCGGGGCATGAGGTCAAGACAAATCGAATTGATCGAATGAATTCTTACGAGCGTCGACGGCGACCGCCCACCAGGCCAGCGAGACCGATGAGTGCGATCGCGCCGGGTGCTGGCACGCTTGAGGAATGTGAAATTCCATCCACATACGCGTTGTCGCCTGTGTAGCTGCTGGCGAGAGGCAATCCGCGTGCTAGACTCAACGCATGGCTGGATTCAAGCACATTTCAGTAGATCCAGCGATCCGCTTTGGAAAGCCTTGCGTCAAAGGAACCCGCATCACCGTCGGCGAGGTGCTCGGACATCTCGCAGCTGGTATGTCCCAGGACGACCTTCGCGCGGACTTCCCCCAACTGACCCATGAGGACATTTTAGAATGTCTCGCCTTCGCATCAGAGCGTGAGCGGCGCACCATCATCGACCCAGCTGCCTAATGGCTGTGCGGCTCCTATTCGACGAGAACCTCTCCGAATCTGTCGCTTCACGAGTGCAGTCTGATTTCCCAGGCTCCGAGCATGTTCGGCGTGTCATTGGGACCGGAGCGTCTGATAGATCGATCTGGGAGTACGCGCAGCGCAACGGACTTGTTCTGGTGACGCTCGACGAGGACTTTCAGCGCATGAGTATGGCGCGAGGCGCTCCGCCGAAGGTCATCTGGATCGAGAGCCACAACGCACGCAACGCGGCGCTGGCTTCGATGCTGATCGCGAAGGTCGAGGTGATCAACCGCTTCATCTCAGATTCAGAAGCCGCGATGCTGGTTTTGATCGCGCCCTAACCTGCCAACGCGCAACGAGACTAAAACAATTCTCGCCACGCGAGTCACACCCGAAAGACGATCGCTGCGTGAGCCAACTGGCGATCCACTTGCGCAGCCCAACCGCGATTGGCGGCTGGACTCGCCGGACTTGGATGGAGAACTTTGTGAACAAGTGGCGGGGAGGTGTTGCGATGGTCGCTACGCAGATGGTTGAGCACCGACTGCGCGCGCTCTGCTGCGAACGATCCAAATCCGACGACATGCTTTGGTTCGAGTGCGCTGATCGCCGCGGCGAGAGCTTGATCACAGGCATTTTCGAGTGCGCGCACGGTCGCGGCGCCGCGGCCGGTGCGCGGTAATTTGTCGGGGGTGAGATTTGCGCCCGATTCTGACATAAACGCCAGGGGACACCAATTCCATACGAAGGCTTCATGGAAGAATGCGTCGGCTGTCTTGAATCGATCGCGCGCCCAAGCCCAGACTCGCGCGCCGCTCACTTCGCTGCGCGTGCAGGCGAATCCTTCGACGGGTCGCTTGGGATGCATGCGAGTTGGCGCGCCGATTGTGGCGGTGCGTGAGTCGATGCCGAGAAAGTCGCGCACCGATGCAACTTCGCCAAACGGCACGCCGGTTTGTGCCATGCCAAATGGTCCGGGATTCATTCCAACGAACAGTACGGTCGGTCGCGCGTGTGCTCGCGCGAGAAATGCGCGGTGCGCTTGCCATGCATAATTCAGCGGGTTGTATGTGAACGCGACGGGCGCGCCGAAGTGGAGCGCGTCGCAGCGTTTGCAAAGTTCCGCCGCGGCGCGTTCGAGGTCTGCGATTGTTTTGTTGGATCGCTTCATGATCGGGGTCGTGGTTGAGCCGGTTAAATCTAGCGCAGGTGTGGGCGCGGCGCGGGGGCGCGGACGCGGTGCGACGCGTGGCGCAAGCTGCGTCATGAAATTGATTCGTGCAAAAATGGAAGAGGCCCCGCTCGGGGAGGCAGATCCGATGCGGGGCCGATCCAGGGTTGTTCATCGGGTCCGCGATTCCCTCGCCTGCCCGTTCGCCTCCGCAGTCGTGCACTGCACCAACTGCAATCCAACAATCGGATTCCCGCTGCGCCGCGCAAATGAATGTGGAGAGTTTTCCCATATTTCCGTGCAGCCATCGTTTTCGTGCTTGCAGATGAACACCCTACACTTGCCATCATGGCAGCCGCATCCCATCGACATCATTTGGCGATTTACCCGGGTTCATTTGATCCAGTGACATTGGGTCATTTGGATGTTTTGAGCCGTGCACGGCGACTCTTTGACGAGGTGATCGTCGCGGTGGGGCGCAATCCCGACAAGCCGGATTTTTTCCCAGTCGAAGAGCGCGTGAGTTTGCTGGAGCCGCTCATCGACGAGATCATGCGGCGAGAACCAGATGCAGCGCGAGTGACCATCGCAACCTATTCGGGGCTGACCGTCGACTTCGCTCGCTCGCGCAACGCATCGGGAATCATCCGTGGCATTCGCAATGTGACCGACCTTGCGTCGGAATGTCAGTTGGCGATTACCAATCGGCAAGTGGCTGGAATCGAGACTGTTTTCGTCGTGACGGGCGAGGCGTATGCGTTTCTTTCGTCGAGTCTCATTCGACAGATCGCTGCGTTTGGTGGATCGATGGAGAAACTCAAACCGTTTGTGCCCGCTAATGTCGCGCATGCGATTGGCGAAAAAATGAAGTCGCCCGACAATTTAATCTCTCGACTGGCACTTGAGACGCAGATCGATTGACCGCTCGAGAGCGTAAGGAACTGTATGTTGCAATTTCGTGTCATTTCAATTGGAGCTTTGAGTGCGCACCCTCTGTGGGGAGAGAAGACCGCGACGCGTGAGGGTCATTGCACGACCACGCTCGTGGAATCTGGCAACCGCAAAATCATCGTCGATCCGTCGCTGCCGCCGCAGATTCTTCTGCCGCGTTTGCAATCGCGAACGGGCGTGACTTGCGATCAGATCACAGATGTTTTTCTGACGAGCAAGAATCCTGGACAGTTTCGTGGCATCACGCTCTTTCCAAATGCGTCGTGGTGGATGGCGGCAGCAGATCGCGAGACGCTCGCGTCGGTGAGCGAAGAAGTGGAACGATTTGCCGAAGTGGATGCGATGCAATCGGGCGACGCCACAACGCGCGGCGTCATCGACTATGTGAAGACTTCGCTGGAAGTTGGTCGGCGTGTGAAGGATGCGCCTGATCGCCTCGCCGACGGCGTTGATTTGTTTCCACTTCCTGGCGTAACCCCTGGAACTGCGGGATTGCTCTTGTCGATTCCATCGTCGACGATTCTGATCACGGGTGATGCGATCGTGACGGAAGAGCATCTTGCGCATGGCCGCATCACGACTCCATGCGAAGATATTGAACGGGCGCAAGAGTCGTTTCGCGAGGCGGTGGAGATCGCCGATGTGTTTGTGCTTGGGCGAGACAATGTTGTGTTCAACCCGATGCGCGGATCGTTTGGACGATTTGTGACCCAAGGAAAAATCGACTGAAATTGCCTATGCTTCTTTGGATTATTGATGATGGACCGATTTCAAATGGCATAGATCACAGACCACGATGAATTCAGATTCCACACAGAACAACACGACGCTCGGACAGGTTGCGTCGGGCAGTGCGCAGGCTGCGTCTGCATCGGGCGATGCCACGCCCGTTCGTGCGCCGTTCACCATTCGCTCACTGCTGAAGATGGTGCGCGGTGGCGAGAAGTTCGCATGCCTCACTTGTTATGACGCGACCACCGCACGCTGGTTGGAAGCTGCGGGCATGCATGTCTTGCTCGTGGGCGATACCGCGGGGGAAGTGATCTTGGGATTTCCAAACACACTGCATACGCCACTTGATTTCATGATCGCGTTGACGGCGGGAGTGAAGCGCGGCGCGCCCTCGACGCTGGTGATGGCCGACATGCCGTTCATGAGTTACCAAGCCGACGATGGCGAGGCCATTCGCAATGCCGGTCGATTCATGACCGAGGGCATGGCCGATCTTGTGAAGATGGAAGTTGATCGTTCGTTCGCGGGACTTGTCGCCAAGATGTCGCGCGCGGGCATTCCCGTGGTGGCGCACATCGGCTCGCGACCACAGCATGCCAAGATGCACGGCGGGTATTACGCTGCGGGCAAGAGTGCGCACGCCGCCGTTGGTTTGCTCGATGATGCGCGGGCGATGATTGAAGCGGGCGCGATCATGTTGCTCATCGAAGCCGCGCCGTCGCAAGTGACTGAACAGATTGTGCGCGAGTCGACGGTTCCAGTGATTGGTTGTGGCGCTGGAACATCGTGTCATGGACAAGTTGTTGTGCTGCAAGATTTGCTGGGTATGAGTTCATGGCAACCAGCGTTTGCATTGCCCACTGTGCAACTCGGCGCGCAGTTGGTCGCGGCGGCGACGACATGGATGCAGCGTGTTGCGACGGGCAATCTTGGCGAGCATCCATATGTGATGAGTGATGCGGAGCGAGATGCGTTTTGTGATGCGTTGAAGCGGCGAGCGGCGGTTGCTGCTGTGCCTGCGGTTGCGCCTGCGCGAGGCGAGTTCAAGCGATGAAGGTGCAGACGCTTCTGCCTGCGTCCATCGTGGCGATTGCCGCGGTGTTGGTGTTGATCGCAACGCCGCGGGCGATACGCAGTCTCACGCAAGCGAAAGAAAGCGTCGAAGTCGCGGCGGCGAAGGCAAGACTGACGAGCAGCAATGCGCTGGAAGAAATGAATCAGGCGACGCGCGACATCGCCAGCATCGTCGAGCCGTCGGTGCTTTCGTTGAGCGCTTCGAGTTCGTCGGCGGGTCGAAGTGGTCGCCCACTTCTCAACACGGGGTCGGCATGGGTTTATGATGTCGATGGTCACATCATCACCAACGCTCATGTCGTGGATGGCGCGCAGGAAATCGATGTGCAGTTGCACACGGGGCAGAGTGTTCCAGCGCAACTGGTTGGCCTTGATCTCAAGACCGATATTGCGGTCTTGCGCATCGAGGTCGATGATTTGACGCCGGCGCAGCGATCGATCGACATTCCAACGCAAGGCGATATGGTCTTTGCGTTTGGTTCGCCATTTGATTTTCGATTTTCGATGAGCGCGGGAATTGTTTCGGGCATCGGACGCAGTGCGGGATTGGCGGATGTTGATTACGAGAATTTCATCCAGGTCGATGCCGCGATCAATCCTGGAAATTCTGGCGGACCGCTTACGGATATTTACGGTCGTGTCATCGGCATGAACACCGCGATTGCAACAGGCCGCGGCAGCACACTTGGCCAAGGTCAATTTGGTGGAATTGGATTGGCGATTCCGATGGACATCATCGAATTCGTTGCCGATCAGTTGATCGCAACTGGTGAAGTTGCCAAGGGATTTTCGGGAGTTGCGGTGCAGCCAGTTCGATCGATTCTCGCGCCGCAATTGCGCGATCCGCTCTTTCGATGTGTCGCTGAGCATTACAACGGCGATGGCGCGATCATCTCGCGTGTCACGGTGGGAAGTCCAGCGCAGCGCGCGGGATTGCTCGTGGGTGATGTGATCATGTCGATCGACGGTGTGATCATCAGCGATGCGGACAAGGTGTCGTCGATCGTTGGCACAAGAAAACCGGGACAAGTTGTGGTCTTTCAAATTTGGCGACCGCAACCGGATCGCGGCGATGGCGTGCAAATGAAAGTCGATGTTGAATTGACCAAGCGAAATCCGCAGATGGACGCGGTCGATATCGCCGATGTATTGCGCAACTTTGGATTTTCAGAATTGATCACAAGCACGCGTGAGGCATGCGCCGAACTTGGCGTGCCCAATCGACGCGGCGTGCTGGTGCGTGAAATTAATCCCAAGTCTCAGCTGGCAGGCATCGTTGTTGCGGGGTCGGTGATTGTCTCAGTCGGCGGTCAATCGGTTGGAAACCTCGAGGATTTCTATGTTCGTCTGGGACGCGGCGCGATCACTCGACGCGGTATCGGTCGCGCGAGTGTGATCTTGTCGATTGCGTTACCGTCGGGCACGATCAGTGAATTTGATATACCACTTCGATGAGTCTTCCATGACAAGCGTGACAAGCATGACAAGCATGACAAGCATGACAAGCGTTCCATCAGCCCCGCAGTCCAAGCCACTGCTGGAAGTTCAAGACCTGCATGTTCACTTTCCAGTTCGGCGTGGCATTCTTCAGCGCATTGTTGATCAACGCCGCGCGGTCGATGGCGTGAGTTTTTCGATCATGCCCGGCGAGACGCTAGGGCTTGTGGGCGAATCGGGTTGTGGCAAGACGACCGTCGGTCGGGCGATACTGCGGCTGATTCCTGCCACGAGTGGTCGTGTGTATTTTGACGGCATCGATGTCTTCGCGCAGGGCGCGACGAGTTTGCGCAAGCTGCGCCGCCAGATGCAAATTATTTTTCAGGATCCGGGTGGATCGCTCAATCCGCGCATGCGTGTTGGAGGAATCATCGGCGAGCCTTTGGAAGTGCATGGCATCGTGCCCAAGGATCAAGTTCGCCAGCGCGTCGGTCAATTGTTAGAGCGCTGCGGACTTTGGGCGGGCGCGGCCGATCGATATCCGCACGAATTTTCTGGCGGACAGAAGCAGCGCATCGGCATCGCTCGTGCGCTTGCGCTTGAGCCTCGTTTGATTGTCTGCGATGAACCGACGAGTGCGCTGGATGTTTCGATTCAGAGTCAGGTGCTGAATCTGCTTTCTGATTTGCAAGATGAGTTCAAGCTTTCATATCTCTTCATCAGCCACGACATGGCGGTCATTCATCACGCGTGCCAGAGAATCGCGGTGATGTGGAATGGCAAGATTGTCGAGCACGGCACGCGCGAAGAAATTATTTACGCGCCGAAGCATCCTTACACACAGGCGCTGCTCTCGGCTGTGCCAGAGGCGGATCCAAATCGACCGCGCAAACGCGTGCGGCTCGATGGGGTGAAGATGTGATCGTCGGCCCGAGTGGATCGCGGCGGACAGCGAAGATTTTGTTTTTTTCGTTTATCGCGGTTGCGATCGCCACATTCGTCTTTGGATTTTTCGTTGTCGACAAAGTTCGCCAGCGCGCCAAGCAGACCGACGGCGCACTGCGATGGACGGCGTGGGCATGTTTGTCATATGCGCAAGCGGCGGGCGCGTGGCCGAGTTCGCAAGATGCGTTGTTGGCCGCGCGCGAAGCGTGGACGAACGAGCGATTGCCGGTGACGAGCGCGCAGTGGCCTGCGTCTCGGGAGATCGCGATGGCGGGCATGGTTGAGCCGCCGACTGCGGCGGATGCGATGGAGATTGTGGGGCTGGAATTCTCGGGCGATCCGCGAGATTCGCCGAGGATCAATGCGCGCGGAAATCCCAGCGGATTGGATACTCTAGAAGTTGTGAACGGTTGGCTGACTGCGTATGCGAAGGTGCAAGTTGGTTCGCCCAAGTCGAGTTTGTCTGCCCCGTGAATACCGCGATACAACACCAGCATTGATCCGCACGAAGATGAGTTCCAAAAAGCCATGACGCCACACATGACGCCACACATGACCCCACAGCAGAATCAATCGATGACCACCGCAGCGACGCAATCTCCAGAGGTCGTGCGGGTGATGCCCGAGGCGCCGATGCACGATGTGATGGGCGGTGCGGCGAGAATTGAGAAGAAGGTGCTCGATCATGGATTTGTTGCGCTGGTGGATTGCATGCCGAGGTTTGCGCCAGTCGGCAAGACTGCGGATTATTCGATTGTGCAGGCCGCGCGCGTTTCATACGGCGAGGGCACCAAGCAGGTCAACGAAGATCGCGGTCTGGTGCGATATTTGCTGCGACATCGGCACACGACACCATTTGAGATGGTGGAGTTCAAGTTTCATATGGCGATGCCTATGTTTGTTGCGCGTCAGTGGATTCGCCATCGCACGGCCAATGTGAATGAATACAGCGCTCGCTATTCGATTGTTCCAGATCGCTTTTATCGTCCGACCGTTGAATCGGTGCGTGCGCAGAGCGGTGCGAATCGACAGGGCGGCGATGGTCTTGTTGACGCGGGAACGGCTGAGGAATTCATGCGTTTGCTTGACCGCGCCGAGGAGTTGTACGACGACTATTTGGGATTGACCAAGAAGGGTGTCGCGCGCGAGTTGGCTCGTGCCGCGTTGCCTGTGTCGGTCTATACCGAGTGGTATTGGAAGTGCGACTTGCACAATCTCTTCCATTTTCTGTCGCTTCGGATGGATGCGCATGCGCAGTATGAGATTCGCGTCTTTGCAGAGGCGATGTATGAGTTGCTCAAGCCGATCGTTCCGATTTCGTGCGAGGCGTTCGAGGACTATCGACTCGGCGCGATGCACTTGACCAAGTTGGAGATCGAGGCGATCAAGTCGAGCAAGCCGCTCGCCACGACCAACAAGCGCGAGACCGCGGAGTTTGAAGCGAAATGTGCGCAGCTTGGAATCGCATTTACGCCATTCGCTGATGGCGCTGCTGGCGCTCGCGCCGATTAGTAACGCGCTTCTTTTGGAACAACGGTGACGAGACCGATCAGCGGTTGCTTGTCGTCGATTTCAATTTGCACAAAGACCAGCTGGGTCGCAGGGCGGGTTCGCCAGAATCCGCCGGGCTGTGGGCACTGACCCCAGACATCGCGGAAGCCGTCAATTTTCAGCTGGAGCGTCTCGCCGGCGTTCATCTGTGCCACATGCTGAACGAATCGTCGATTGATCCAGATGTCGATGTTGGCGTAATCGGTCGCCGTCGCGTTAATGATCTGGAGCGTCGTTTCAAGCGGTACCGCTTGTATTTGCACGACTTTCGATTGAGCCAGAGTATCGGGGTAAGGGCGAGTGGCGAGCGTTGGGTCGTAGAGTTTGACGCTGCAGCCGGTGATGCTCAAGATTACGGCGCAGATTCCAGCGAGCGCGGCGCCAGAAGCGATGCGTTTGCTCGTTGCTGTGCAGGGGTCGTGGTCGCATGGTGGCGCAAGCATTGTTGGCAAGTGTATGAGATTGCTCCGTAGACTTTCGGTATGAGCGTCGAGTTGAATGCCAGCGAATTGCCCCCGCGAAAACTCTCGCGTTCCACTGCCCAAACGGCCAAATGTGCGCGGGTAGATCCTCGCGTGCAGGCATTAGTGCCTCGATTTGACGCGCCATTCTTCCAAGCTGGATTGGCGGGTTATTCCGACGGCGCGATGCGATTGATTGCCCGTCGAAACGGTTGTCCATTCTGTGTGACCGAGGCACTGCTCGACCGCACCTTGCTCAATGGCGGCAAGGGCAAGATTCGCGAAGATCCAGATCTCATCGCCACGGAATGTGGGATGGGCGAAGTCTCCGACAATATCGTCGCCACGCTCGATGATCATCCGCTCGCTGGCCAGATCATGGGGTCGAAGCCGGATGAGATGGCGCGCGCCGCCGACATCATCGTCTCGATGGGGCATGATGTGGTCGATGTCAATCTCGCGTGCCCAGTCAAGAAGATCAGCGCGAACAATCGCGGCGGACATTTCTTGGCCCATCCGCGTGAGGCGATTGACATTCTGCGCGCAGTCATCGCCGCAGTTGGATCGCGCGCGCCATGCACCGTCAAGCTTCGTAGGGCGTATGACGACACTCCGGAAATGGCGGAACATTTCGAGCGCATCTTTGCTGCCGCGTATGAATTTGGGTACGCATGGACGACGGTTCATTGCAGGACGGTCGAGCAGAAATATCTCGGCCCAGGTCGATGGGAATTTCTCGCGGACTTGACCAAGCGCTATGGAGATCGCATCATCTTTGGTTCAGGGGATGTGTGGACGGTGCAAGACATATTTGCCATGCTTGATCAGTGCGGTGTCAGCGGCGTGAGTGTTGCGCGCGGATGTATCGGCAATCCGTGGATTTTTCGACAGGCACGCGAGATGATGGCTGGTGGCGAACCAACCGCGCCAACCATCGCAGAGCAGCGAACGACACTGCTCGATCATTTCAACCTTGCGAAGTTTCTCTACGGCGACAATGCCACCGGCCGACGCATGCGAAAGTTTGGCATCAAATTCGCCGCTCACCATCCGCAGGCCAGTCTTGTCAAGAGCGAATTCATTCGCTGCGAGAATTCGGCCGAGTGGCGCGTGGTTATCGATCGTTTCTATGTTGTCGATCGAGAGTGATAGGGGAGTGGTTGGTGTAGAGAGGGGCGGGGGCGTGAGTGTGGGCGGAAGCGTGGGCGGAAGCGTGAGGGTTGCTTGCGGCGTTTCGAGTGGCGGTGCATATAAATGGGCTGCACCACCATCCGGCGAAAGGTCTGGATTACCGCCTCGTGCGACGAGTAAGACGGCATCGTCAGTGTGTCGATGGCCAACGGTCGATGCAGCGCGACCGAGCGCGATTTTGTATCCATCATGCGCATCGACTGCTGCATCGGGAGCGGTCATGCGTGCGTTGAACAACCACGACATCTCGGCATCATCGATGCGTTGAAAGAGATAGACGGCTCCACTGCCTTCGCCTTCGGGGTGTTTGTCGTCCGCCGCATCAGGATTGCACGATTCCGATGCGCCAACAGCCAGCAGATCGCCGCGCATCGCCAGCGACATTCCAAATGCTTCGGGTCTGTACTGCGCGGTTCCGCACCACGGCTCTGGGGATGTCAAGCAATATGCGTGCGTCCACGACGCGCTGATGTCGTCGCCGTGGCGGGTGAAGAAGTGCACGACTCCGGGATGAGCAGGGAAGCCCGCCGATTGCGCGGGATTTTCTCGCGGCGCGCCGATCGAAATCATGCGCGGTGTGATTGCCACGCTCATTCCAAACCATGCCGTTGATTGCGGGCTTGGCGCATCAAGCCGAGTGAGATGTATCCAGCCGTCCTTGCCAAGGTGGAAGACATCAGCACGACCGCTGCCATAGCCAATGCCACTGAAACTCGGCGAGCCAACAACGATGGTCGATCCATCAATCGCGATGCTTGTGCCAAAGCGCATCCCCGCGCCACCATTGGGTGGTACGAGTTCCCGTTCCAAAGTCCAATCATCGCCTCGTCGCGCAAAGACATCGACTCGTCCCGAAGAGGACCCGCGCAGATTGTCGTCTGGAGAACCAACCACGATGCGCGTGCCATCGGTGGCGATGACCGATCCAAAGTGCGCGCCAGCATTGGGCTGAGTTGGGCGCAGCGCGGCGGAGAGTTGCCAGTTCGGCGATGGAGCATGCGGCGGATGCGGCGGATGCGGCGGATGCGGCGGATGCGGCGGATGCGGCGCCGCCACTGCCTGCACATATATATAGAGGCACCCAACCTGAAAGTTTTCTGGCCAGCCGCCAGGCCCATCCTCGTTCGGCGCACCGATGCACAAGATCTGCGCCTGCGCATCGATGGCGAGTGCATGACCGAACGCGGCGGTGCGGTGATCTTTGGGATGGGTGATCGTCTCGCTTGCTCGCACACCGTTGGCGGTGAATTGCCAAAGCGCAACAGCGCCGGCATCGACGCCGATGTCGGAGTCTTGCCCGCCCCCGACGGCAAGCACTCCAGTCTCACTCGCAGCCACGGCCGAGCCGATTCCCAGCGGCAACATCCGCGGCGGCGAGTCGAGTCGCGTGATATGCCGCCATGACAAGTGGGACAAGTGGGACAAGTGGGACAAGTGGGACAAGTGGGACAAGTGGGACAAGTGGGACAAGTGGGACGCACTCGCGCCGACCGCACTCGTGCCGACCGCACTCACACCGACCGCACTCACGCCAACCGCACTCGCGCCAACCGCACTCACACCGACCGCACTCACGCCAACCGCACTCGCGCCAACCGCACTCGCACCGACCATCGTCAGCAACACCAACACCCACCGATTCCAACCGATGCGCCCATCGCGCCCCTCACGCCCAATTCCTCCCATCCGCCCCGCCACGAAAAGCCATGTTCCTAGGCATATTTTCATCCGTTTACTCCTCCATCCGCAGACATTACGACTGCGCGAGGGAACTTTCGAAAGTCGCACCCTATTTCTTGCCCTTGCGGTACAACGCCATAAATGCACCACGAGATATACAAGTATTCACACGGCGACCTTCCATGCGAAGGCCTTGTCGCTCGCCAAGCAAACCTCACCCTGCCCGCACCAGTCGTGGTCGTCTGCCATCACTGGAATGGTCGTGACGAATTAATGGATCGCCACGCCGACCGCATCGCGCAGCTGGGTTACATCGCATTTGCTGCGGACATCTATGGATCTCATCAGACATCGACCGAGTCTGACGGATGTGCGGCGCTGATGAATCCGCTCATTGCGAACCGCGCGATGTTGCGCGAGCGTTTGCGCGCGACCATCGATGCGGCGCGGCGCATACCAGGTGCCGATGGCCGGCGCATCGTGGTGACGGGATTCTGCTTCGGCGGATTGTGCGCACTTGATGCGGCGCGTGCGTGTCTGCCCGGAGTTGTTGGAGTCGCAGCATTCCACGGACTTTTCACGCCGCCCGATATTGGCAAGCAGCAGCCCATCACCGCGAAGGTCTTGGCGATGCATGGTTACGACGATCCGATGGCCAAGCCCGAATCTGTGCTTGCGCTGGCCAAAGAATTAACCGACGCAGCAGCGCACTGGGAAATAGATGTGTATGGCAACACGGTGCATGCATTCACCAATCCGCATTTACACAATCGTGCCGCTGGGACCGCGTTTGACCAGACGATTTGCGATCGTTCGTTCAATCGATTGGAATCGTTCTTGCGCGAATGTTTCGCCTGATGAATTCAATCGGGCGCACACCACCAAAATCACAATTCACTTCCCGCGTTTACCCCTGCGTCCCTGCTTGAATCCCTTCTTATGCCCGCGTTCGCTGCGCGGTGCGCCACGGCCGCCGACGAATCCACGGTCGCGCTTGCCGCGTGGCGTCGTATCGCCTTCGCTCGCCATTTGCAAACTCGACTTCTTCGCAGTGCGAACGAGCAGGAGATCCATCTGCCGTGCGGCGAGATCAATGTTGGCGATCTTGACTTCAATCGCATCGCCCACGCCGAGGCTTGCACCACTGCGCGGCGCGGTCATTCGTCCAGTGGTGTCTTGGCGTGTCCACCGTTCGCCCGATCCAATATCGCGCAGTCGAATCATGCCGTCGGCGAGGAATCGATCGAGCATCACGAACACACCGCCGCCGCCGGGTGAGACTCCAGTCACAACACCCTTGAGAGTCTCGGCCATGAAGTGTTCCTTCAGAAATTGCAGAACGAGAAACGAGCGCAGCGCGCGTTCGGCGCCCTCGGCGTTCACTTCCGTTTCGCTGCAATGCACGCCACATGTGACAAGCGCGTCGGCGCCTTCGACACGCGGATCCGTCCGCATTTTGTCGAGCAATTCGCGTCGTCGCTTGCCACCTGGCGGCTTGCGCCCGTTGTCGGTCATCTCGGCCCACGCATCGAGCATGCGATGCGTGACGAGATCTGGATATCTGCGGATCGGACTGGTGAAGTGCAAATAATGCTCGCTGGCGAGCGCAAAATGTCCGATGAGAGCGGGGGCGTATGTTGCCTTGGACATGGATCGCAGCACCGCGAAATGAATCGCACGCTCACTTTCCGTACCACGCACCGCGTCGAGCAGTTCTTGCAAGTCCTTGCGCGTCGGGGTCTCAGGCAGTCGAATCTTCGCGGATCGTGCATACATGCGCAGTTCCTCGACATCATGAAACGATGGCTCGGGATGGATGCGTCGCAACGCTGGAAGCGACAATGATGCGAAGAGACGAGCGACGGCCTCGTTGGCTTCGACCATGAACATCTCAATGAGCGTGTGTGTGAACGCGGTGTCTTCTGGCTCGACATCCTTCACCTTGCCGCTGTCATCGAAAATCAGTTCTGACTCAGGAAGACTGAGCACAATCATTCCATCCTTCAATCGCCGTGCGCGCAGAATCTTGGCGAGCTTCTCGCACATCCGCAATTCAGCAACCAGCAATTCGTCGACTGGAGTTTCAGTCTTGGCTTGCTGCCTCGCGCTCTGCATGTCGCCGTCGATGATCGCCTGCGCCTCGAGATATGTCATGCGCTTGCGCGACTTGATGACCGTTGATGCATAGCGCTCATACAGCACGCGACCTGTCATATCGAAAGTCATCCACGCGGTCTTGGTGAAACGCGCGACGCCTTCTTGCAGCGAGCAGACACCATTGGAAAGTGTCTCGGGCAGCATCGGTATGACTCGGCGGGGGAGATATGCGCTGTTACCTCGTTCACGCGCCTCGATGTCGAGCGCGCCGCCGCGCGGCACGAATGTCGCGACATCTGCGATGTGCACGCCGAGGGTGAATTCTTCCCGTGTTTCGTCGTAAGAAATAGAGATGGCATCGTCAAAGTCGCGAGCATCTGGCGGATCGATCGTGAAGATCGATGTCGCCGTCAAGTCTTCGCGTCCTTCCCATGGACCTTCACGGTGCGATTCGAAATTCTGCGCAGCGGCCGCGGCTTCATCGAGAACTTCCTCTGGAAATTCATCGTGCAGGTTGTAACTCACCATCACGGAGAGCGTCTCTGCATCTGGGTCACCTGCAGTGCCAAGTCTCCGCACGATGACACCCTCGCCGCGCGATTTCTGATCTGGAAATCGAGTGATCTCAACAATTACTTTGTCGCCTTCGGTCGCATCTTTCGCTCCAGGATCTCGCACAACCACGGGATCGGTCAGACTGCGTCCATCGGGAATCACAATCCAGCCGCGACCTTCCTTTTCTAAGCGACCGGCGAAACGCGTTTGCTTGCGCTCGATGATCTCAACCACGCGACCAGTCGGTTTAGAATCGGGAGATTGATCCCAATCTTTGCCTCTGCGAATGATCGCAACGCGCACACGGTCGCCGCTGATCGCACCTTTGGTGTCGGATTCACCTATATAGAGATCGCCCTCGCGACTTGGAATATCCGGGATGACATATCCGCTGCCGTTGCCGCGCGCACTGATGCGAATGCGACCGATGGTCTCGTCCTTGAAGCGCGTGAGCCGAACAATATCGTCAGCGCTGATGTCGATGAAATCTTCGGTGGCCAAGGCGTGAAGCGTGGCACGGAATTCGGTGGTTTGATCTTCCAGAATGCGCAATTGGCGCTCGAGTTCTCTGGTGCGGACAGGGCGATAGCCGTTGTGTCCGAGGTGGTTTAAAATTTGATGACGAAAGACGTCACTCATGGGTTACTTCAATCTGAAAAAAGTTGCTAAAAATCAACGCGCCCGCTTTCGCGCGGGCGTTTTTGGGCCGCTCTTTTTCGCGATGCGGCCCAGTTGCAGGACATTGCCAACTCCACGACCTTGTCGAGCATTCGACTTGCCTTTGGGAGTTGGATGTGTGTCCTTGGAATCGTCGCGCGAAGATGCGCGAGCGGTGTTGGTGGAATCCACGGTGGATCCACTGGAGTTTGTTGGTTTGTCTGCGTTGTTGGTCGAATCGCCGGACGACTTCGGTGTGGTGGTTGCGCCTCGCTTTTCGTCGCGGGCAGTTGGTTCGGCTGCTGGGGTGGTTTGCGATTGAGTTTCTGGTTTGGTGCTGGACTTGCCATCACCCTTGCCATCATTCTTGCCATCACCCTTGCCATCACCCTTGCCATCACTCTTGCCTTCACTCTTACGCTCCGCATCCTCGCCCTTGCGATACGACTCACTGCGATAATCCGTTTCGTAAAAGCCGCCACCCTTGAAGATGACCGCTCCACCGAGGCCGATCTTGCGCTCGACGCGCTTGCGGCCGCACTTGGGACAGGTGCGAACACTCGGCGCAGTTATGGATTGGAAACGCTCGAACTGATGGCTGCACGCCTTGCAAACATATTCGTAAGTTGGCATTCTCAGGCGTCCGACTTTGGAGTGACAGCGACCTTGGCGGATCGAAGTGGAAGTTCGCCCAAGCGATAGCCCGCTTGAAGGCACTGCGCGATGCAGCCTGGCTCAATGTTCTCAATCGCCTGTTGCATCACAGCCTCATGGAATGTCGGATCGAATTCATCGCCTGGAACTGGATCAATTCGCTCGATGCCGCACAGTGCGAGTGCCTTGAGCAATTCGCCCCGCATGAGCGTGACGGCATCGGCCAACTTCGTCGCATCGAGCGCGCGCAAGTCATGGCCGAGTGCGAGATCCATATTCTCAAGCACGGGAACGATCGCACGAGCGACATGCGCCACGCCGTGATCTCGTGCGCGCATTTCATTCTCGCGCGAGCGTCGCTGAAAATTTTGGTAATCGGCCAGCACGCGTAAGTAAGACTGCTGCTTCTCGTCGATCTGCTTCAACAAGTCGGCGTTGAGCGCCGCCGCATCAACCGCCGCCGCATCAACCGGCGCCGCATCAACCGCCGCCGCATCAACCGCCGCCGCATCAACCGGCGCCGCATCAACCGGCGCACTCTCGGCTTGTTCGATCGGCTCTTCGATTGGTTGCTCTGTCGGATGTTTGGTTGGTTCAGCCATCATGGTCTATTTCATCCTTCAACTTCCTGCGATCGTGTCCTTGATCTTCTTCCAAACACCTTTGCCAGCCGGCCGTATTTGCTCATCGGGATGTGGATCGCTCTTGGCAAGCTGTTCGAGCAGATCCCGCTGGGCAGGAGTGATCTTATGAGGAACTTGAATGAACACACCGATGCGCAGATCGCCTCGGCGCGTTGGCGAACGCAAGTGGGGCAGTCCGGCCCCTTCGATGCTCAGGACTTCGCCGTGCGTCGTTCCGTGGGGAATTTCCAAGGTGCGAGTGCCGTCGAGTGTCTCGACCGTCGTCGTTCCGCCGAGTGATGCGAGCGCGAAACTGATGACGCGACTGCAGATGAGATCGTCCTCGACGCGTTCGAACGATTCATGTTCATGCACTGCGATCACAACATGCAGATCGCCTCGCGGACCCTTGCCGGCCGGATCGGCCTCGGGTGGAGGTGGTTCGCCTTCACCGCCAACTCGAATGACTTGTCCGTCAGAAATACCTGCCGGAATTTTCACATTCAGCTTTCGGCGCTTGGGCACACGCGCGTTACCTCGGCATTCAGGGCAGAATTCAGTGATGACCACACAACGGCCTCGACAATTCGGGCATGTTGTGACCATGCGAAACATTCCGCCGAGTCCCGCTTGCGCAACTTGTCCGCTCCCGGCGCATGTGGGGCATTTGATGGGTTTCGTTCCAGCTTTCGCGCCGCTTCCCTCGCACGAATTGCAGACATCGCGGCGCGTGAAGTCGACTTCGACATCCTTGCCAGCAAGCACATCGATCAAATCAATTTCCACACTCGTCTCGAGGTCGTATCCGCGAACGGGTCCACGCCTCCCGCCGCGTGAGCCACCGCCGCCACCACTACCGCCGAAGATGTCGTTGAAGATCGAGAAGATGTCATCGGGACGCATGCGCGAAAAGTCATGTCCCGGCGCTTGTCGAAGTCCAGCGTGCCCATGGGTGTCGTAGAGTGTCTTGCGCTGGGGGTCGGAGAGCACTTCATACGCCTCGGCGCAAACTTTGAATTCAACTTCAGCTTTGGGATCGCCAGGATTGCGATCGGGATGCCACTTCATCGCCATGCGGCGATAGGCGCGCTTGATCTCATCTCCCGACGCCGTTCGTTCGATGGAGAGAATTTCGTAATAGTCGCGTTCGACAGGCACTGTGAATCTTTTAGGTGTGGAATGCGCAGAAGCCCAATGCGCAGAAATGAAAAACGGAGGGTCGAAGAATGCCCCAAGTGAATGGGGCTTGTCCTGCGATCCTCCGTTGTCTTTGCGAATAAATCAGGAGATCGCCCCTTCGATTGGTGCGGTCTCATCCTTGAGCTCTGTGATCAACACATCGGTGGTCAACATCAGGCCAGCAACGCTTGCTGCATTTTCGATGGCGGTCTTGGCGACAAGAGCTGGATCAATAATTCCAGCCTTGATCAAGTCCTCATACTCACCCGTCGACGCGTTGAATCCGAACGATCCCTTGCCTGCGAGGACATTGTCAACCACGACATCACCATCGGTGCCAAAGTTGGTGGCGATCTGCCAGGTTGGACGACGCAGCGCTTCCGCCATGATGTCGTATCCAAAGACTTCGTCGCCATCGGCGCTCTTGCGTGCAGAGTTGATCGCTGCGATTGCGCGCAAATATGCCACGCCTCCGCCGGCAACATAACCCTCTTTCGCCGCCGCTCGGGTGGCGTGCAAGGCGTCGTCGACACGATCCTTCTTTTCCTTCATCGCAGCTTCCGTCGCCGCGCCAACATGCACGATGGCCACGCCGCCGGTCAATTTGGCAAGTCGTTCCATGAACTTCTCGCGGTCGTATTCGGATGTGGACTTCTCGTGTTGTGTGCGAATCTGTGCGACACGATCCGCGATCGCAGCCTTCTTGCCCGCGCCTTCGATGATCGTGCACTCGTCCTTCGTAATGACAACGCGCCGCGCGGTGCCGAGTTCAGTGATCTCAACATCAGCGAGATTTCGTCCGATGTCTTCGGCAAAGAACACGCCGCCAGTCAGTGTGGCGATATCACCGAGCATCGCCTTGCGACGATCACCGAATCCTGGTGCTTTCACAGCGCAGATTTGCAACACGCCTCGCAAACGATTGACGACGAGTGCCGCAAGCGCCTCGTTCTCAACTTCCTCGGCGATGACGAGCAACGGCTTGGACGCGGTCGCAACCTTGTTCAGCAGCGGCAGGAAATCGACCAAGTTGGAAATCTTCTTCTCGTAAATCAGCACGAGTGCATTCTCGAGCACGCATTGGGCCTTCTTCGGATCAGTCATGAAGTATGGCGAGAGATATCCCTTATCGAAGCACATTCCTTCGACATAATCGAGCGTCGTATCGGCAGTCTTGCCTTCCTCGATTTCGACGACACCGTTGGCGCCGACCTTGTGGATCGCTTCAGCGATCAGGTTGCCGATTTCGGTGTCGTGATTCGCGCTGACCGTGGCGATCTTGGCGAGATCTTCCTTGCCCTTGCATTTGGTCGACGACGATGTGATGAATTCACCAGCGATCTTCGCCGCATCATTGATGCCGCGTTGAATCGCCACCGCGTTGGCTCCAGTGGCGACGAACTTGAGTCCGCCGTTGAAGATGGCCGATGCGAGCACGGTCGCGGCGGTCGTTCCATCACCAGCCATGTCCGCAGTTTTCTTGGCCACTTGCGCGACCAATTTTGCGCCCATGCTCTGAAATGGTTCGGCGAGCTCGACTTCCTTGGCGACACTCACGCCGTCCTTGGTGACGGATGGGCTGCCAAAGGATTTCTGGATGATCACATTGCGTCCGGCTGGACCCATCGTGACAGCGACCGCTTTGGCGATCTGATCAACGCCGCGCTTCAATTCAGAATGCGCTGCGGTGGAAAACTTCATTTGTTTGCTGGACATTGTGTGGACTCCTCTTGTTTTTAGACTTTTGCGTAAAGAATAGGATCAGCCGTCGATCATGCCGAGCAATTCGCTTTCGCGAATGATGAGATGAGTCACGCTCTTGATTTCAATTTCGGTGCCCGAGTACTTGCCGTACACGACGGTGTCACCCTTGGAAACGGTTGGCTTCAGGCGCGTGCCATTTTCCAGCAGTTTGCCCGGTCCGACCGAGATAACTTTGCCGTGCATTGGCTTTTCCTTAGCAGATTCTGGCAGGAAAATTCCAGATTTGGTCTTGGTCTCTGCGTCGAGTGGCTTGACGACGATGCGATCTTCGAGTGGTCGAATGTTGCTCATGATTGATTCTCCGTAAGTTGAATGTGAATGTGAATGTGAATTTGTAAAGTAAAGATGCTGTAATTGACTTGAGTGGTTTAGAAGTCCATGCCGCCCATGCCGCCCATGCCACCCATGCCGCCCATGCCGCCCATGCCGCCGCCACCATGGTCGTGACCATGGCCGCCCTTGGCATCTTCCTTTGGCTTTGGTGATTCAGTGACGGTTGAATCGGTGACGAGCAGAAGTCCCGCGACGCTTGCCGCATTCTGCAGAGCACATCGATCGACCTTCGCCGGAGTGATGACACCTTGCTTCATGAGATCGCCGTATTTTCGAGTGAGCGCGTTGAAGCCTTCGCTTCCTTTCATCTGCGAAACTTTCGAGACGACCACTGTGCCGCGCTCGCCAGCGTTATCTGCGATCGTGCGCAGCGGAACGACGAGTGCTTCGCAAACGGTATCGACGCCGAAAACTTCGTCGCCGATGCATTCTGCTCGCACTTTCTTCAAACTTGGAATCGCACGGATGAACGAGAGACCGCCGCCGGCAACAACGCCTTCGGCAACCGCTGCGCGCGTCGCATGCAGAGCGTCTTCGACTCGGCTCTTCTTTTCCTTCAGTTCCGTTTCGCTGCTCGCGCCGACCTTGATCTGCGCGATGCCGCCGGCCAATTTCGCCAAACGCTCCTGCAACTTCTCGCGGTCGTAATCGGAATCGGTCCGTTCGATCTCGCTGCGGATTTGCGTGCAGCGACCTTGAATCGCCTTGGTGCTGCCAGCGCCTTCAACGACGGTGGTGTTGTCAGAATCCACGATGATCTTCTTCGCTTGACCGAGTTGCGAGATCGAAACCTTATCCAGTTCGATGCCGAGATCTTTCATGATCGCGGTCGCGCCGGTGAGAATCGCCAGATCTTCCAGCATCGCCTTGCGACGATCGCCGTAACCAGGAGCCTTCACTGCGCAGACATTCAAGACGCCGCGCATCTTGTTGATGACCAGCGTGGTGAGTGCTTCGCCAGTGATGTCTTCAGCGATGATGATGAGGGGCTTCTTTGCTTCCATCACTTTTTCGAGGAATGGAACAAGCTTGGTGACCGAATCAATCTTGTCTTCATGGATCAAGATGAGGGCCTTGCTGAGTTCGACTTCCATCGTTTCAGTGTTGGTGACAAAGTTTGCGCTGAGGTAACCGCGATCAAATCGCATGCCTTCGACGACATCCACGATGGTCTCGCGTCCCTTGCCTTCTTCGACGGTGATGACACCATCCTTGCCGACCTTCTCGAATGCTTCAGCCATGATGCGACCAACTTCAGTGTCGTTGTTGGCGCTGATCGTGGCGACATTCTCGATGCCGCCATCGATGTTGCCGACGGGCTTGGACATCGATGAAATGGTCTCGGTCACGCTCGTCACGGCCTTGCGCATGCCGCGCACGAGTGCGTTGGCATCTGCGCCAGCAGCGATGAACTTCAGTCCGCTGCGGAAGAGCGCCTCGGCGAGTACGGTGGCGGTGGTGGTTCCATCACCCGCATCATCGCTGGTCTTGGTGGCGGCTTCCTTCACCAACTTCGCGCCCATATTTTCAATCTTGTTGCGCAGTTCAATTTCTTCTGCGACGGTCACGCCGTCTTTGGTGACGGATGGTCCGCCCCAACTTTTGTCGAGCACTGCATTGCGACCGCGAGGGCCGAGCGTGCTCTTGACTGCGTTGGATAGTTTTTCAACCCCTGCGAGGAGTTGCTTGCGAGCTTGGGTATCGAATGTGAGATCTTTGACTGCCATGGTTTTCTCCAGCTATTAGGTTTCGGTCGAAGGCGTGAGTGATTCGCTATGCGAGTCGGTTGCGAGTCGGTTAAAATCCGAGCGATCCGCACGCCAGAGATGGCGAGCGTGACGACGGGCTAGAGCAAATCGCGTGCCACGATGCCTCGCCTGAGAATTGGGGGTATGGCAAGTGAAAGAGCCCCCAAGAACCAAGTTCGGACGAGATATGCCAAAGAGGCAGGGGCTATGCGGCCAGTTCATGGCGCACAAGCCGAATGGGCGATCAATTGGAAGATTCGCCCTTGCTCATTAGTCCGATAACATCAACAACCTCACGCAAATTTGGTGGAGGATTGTTGAGTATTCGATAAATCCACCAGAAATTCATAACAAGATAGACCCCGCCCATGGTGAGCAGTGCCCCCGTGATAAATGACAGAATGACCAGGAAGAGCGGCAGATCGACATATCCCAGATCTGGCAGAATCGTTGCGCTGAATGAACTGACCAGCGCGATCGCTCCAGTAATCACCATGGTTTCAAGTGACTGCCGCGCGTGACCCGCATGGCGAAATTGTCTGCAGCGACGACCAAGCACGGTGGCAAATCGATGCAGTCCAATCGCCGCCACCATCGCCCCGAGCATTTGCACCGCAAGGCACATGAACCAGAGTGCTCCGTTGGGCAATCGAAAGACGGCTTGCAGATCGAAGATGACGCCTGCGAGCGAGACGGTTGCGGCACCGATCCAGATGCCGATGCCCAAGAGCAAGATGCGATCGTGATTGCCGATCTCGACCCGCAGAATGGGATCGTCGCGTCGAGCGATCTGGATCGCGCCGATGGTAAATATCAATGCGCCGAGGAATGCGATCGTGACTGCAAGCTGATCGGCTGGACCGCCATTGGTCGGCAACGGAACTCTGCCGAGTTCTGCGAATCCGCGCAGAAGCATTGGAGCGACGACGGCGACGATCCATATCAAAACGCCTATGGATATTGCGAAAAGTGCGATGGAAATGCGTCGAGCATGGACTGGTCGAGCGATGGATTGCGATGGCATATCTAGCGTTTCGACGAGCGTTGTCATGACCAGCATTCCGCATTCGCCGCAACGCCCCATCACCGATTGGCCGCGAAGCATGTGTCCGCATCCAGCGCAGCGCAGTTCGTGGGTCACAGCCATGAGGGGCAATGTCATGAGGTGAGCGTATCCTCGACTTGATGAATAAGATTGCAGCTCTCAAACTGAACATTGCTTCCGTGTTCATGGGCAACACGGCAGCGATTGAGCGGATGATCGTTTGCCTGCTGGCTCGAGGTCATCTGCTGATCGAGGATGTGCCTGGTGTCGGCAAGACGGTGCTCGCACAAGCCTTGGCGCGCAGTGTGGATTGCTCGTTTGGGCGCATTCAATGCACTCCGGATCTTCTTCCATCAGACATTACAGGTGTTGGGATGTTCGATCGTGAAACGGGTCGTGTTTTGTTTCGCCACGGACCCGTCTTCGCAAGCTTTGTGCTCGCTGATGAAATCAACCGTGCGACACCGCGCACGCAATCCGCGCTACTCGAGGCGATGGGTGAAGGCACCGTCACGGCCGAGGGCGAATTGCACAAACTGCCGACTCCATTCATGGTGATTGCGACGCAGAATCCGTACGAGTTTGAAGGCACATACATGTTGCCGGAAAATCAACTGGATCGATTTCTGATGCGTATTGGTTTGGGATATCCAGCCGCCCACGATGAATCGCAAATCATTCATCAGCAGCCAGCGCGGACGGCGCTGCATGCGATGAAGCCCGTGATGGACGGCGCCGATGTGTTGGCGTTGCAACACGAAGTCGACGAGGTTCGCATTGATCAAACGCTCGTGGATTACATCATCGCGATCGCGCATGCCACACGAAAGCATCCGCAATTACAACTTGGAATCAGTCCACGCGGAGCGTTGGCGTTGGCGCAATCGGCTCGAGCGACGGCGCGGTGCGCGGAGAGAAAATTCGTGGTTCCCGAGGACATTCTTGATAATGTCGTGGCAGTCTGCGCGCACCGTGTGGTCTTGCGCGCGGCTGGTGCGAGCGATGCGGCGGTGGTGGTGCCTCGGCTCTTGAGTGAATTGCTCGACGGTGTCGCAAGCCCTGTGTGATCGTTACAGTAATGAGAGCGAAGGCTTTTCACTTCCCACGCGAAGCCAGGTGATGCGCAGGATGCGCCACACGCCATCCTTTTCGCGCACGACTTCGAAAGACCAACGCGTGGGCACAGTGCCGTAACTCGATGCGGTTCGCGTGCGGCAGGCGAGGTCGACACTGCCAGAGTCGTCGCTGGTCGTTACCGCAGTGAGTGCGGCGATAGTGTTCGACTCGATGCGATGTCGATTGGCGAATGAATCGAACGCGCGGTCGATGCGCGAGTAATCATCTCCTGGTTGTTGGGGGGCGCCCATGTGGATCGTCGCATTCTGCGAGAAGCATGCCATGGCGGCTTTGGGATTGCCAGCGACTGCGGCAGCGACGAGCGTTTCGACAACACCGCTGGCATGTTGCGCCGGAGTGACCGTGATCCAAGCAACGGCGATGGTGATAACGATCCCAATGATCGGTGCGGCCGCCGATGCGAGCCATTTGAACGATCCCTGGCGAAGCCCGATCAGGATGCAGATTCCCATAACTGCCGTGAGAATGAGGCAAATAGTCCAAGGGCGTTCAGCAAGAATGTTCACTCTGCGTGAGATCATATGAATATCATCAAGGCTGCGATGGGTGAACTGATTTCCATTAACTTTTCTGAACCAGTGGCGCTCTTTCCACTGCCAGGTGTTGTGCTCTTGCCGCATACTGCATTGCCGCTGCACATCTTCGAGCCGCGCTATCGGCAAATGATTCGACATGCCATTTCGCCGTCGCAGACATCGACGATTCGTCCCATTGCGATTGCGTCCATCTGTCCATCGGCCAAGATGGTGCAGCGCAATCCGCCGCTGCGTAATGTCGTCTGTGTCGCGCACATCGTGCAACATCATCCACTTGCGGATGGGAGATTCGACATCATCGTGCAAGGACTCTGCCGCGCGTCGATTGAACGACTCGATGAACCAGAAGGACAACGCCTGTATCGCCAAGCGATCGTGCGACCGATTGAAGATCCGACGCAGACAGTGCCGGGGCTTGGCAAGGTGCGGGCGGAAGTGCGTTCGTTGTTGGCGGGAATGCGATTTCAGCGCATGCAAAGTGCGCGCGCTGTGCTGGCATGGCTTGAGCGCAGGGAACTTTCTCACCAAGGAGCGTTGGAACTGGTCGCATTCGCGCTGGTGCGCGACGAGACGCTTCGCTATCGAATTTTGTCGGAAGGCGACGCGCTCGAGCGTGCACACATCATTTGGGACGATCTTCGCAAGACCGATCGATTTATCGCCAAAGCCGAACCGCAGCTGGAACTGGATGCTCCGCGCGGCGTGTGGTTGAATTGAACGACTGGGATTGAGCGGCGGTCCAAAACACAATCCGTCAGTCACGGCAGCCAGAGCAGCCAGCCGTCGTCTGACATCCTGCCGCCATTGGAATCCGATGACCACGATGGGTCAACGAAAGCTCTTGGAATTGATTTGACTTCCCGCCCCCCTGGTTACATTGTTGACGGGGATTCGACCGTTGAGTCGACTCTTCTGGGGTTCGATCGCATTTCTTACAGGAGTCTCACATGAAATTCACTCGCATGATTGCTTCGATCGTGGGCGCAGTCGCCTTGTCGCTTGGTTCGTACTCGTCGGTTGCAAGGGGTTCCGAGGGGCTGTCAATCTCGGAGACGCTTGCAAATCTTGCGAAATGGGAGTTGGCTGCCCGGACAGTCGAATTCACGCCGGAAATGTTCACCGCATTGACCGGATTAGCACCCGACCAGGGCGTGTTAGTCGTTGGTCCTCGACTCGCTGGCAATACATTCCAGCTTGAACTCCTGCTAGCAGTTGGGGGCGACTGGTCGAGCACTCCAGTCGTGTGTGGAACGGCAACGCTCGTTAGTCGCTCGGCCATCTCGGACTTTGATGCCGAAATCACTGTTCCACAAGCCGGACTAGATGGGAGCACGGCGGAGATACAGATCACGACGATCGGCGTCGAGGCGACCTACGAAATTGTCACATTTCTCGGGTGGACTGGGACGGTCAGAGGCGCGAGAGTCATGTTCACTGTAACAGCGACGGAGCCACCAAGTTCGCAGAGCATGGTGGCGTTCTTGCCGCAAGACCTTGTGCTAGATTCGCCGGTCGGCCTGCCAGCCGACTTTGCTAGCTTTGCTTTGCTCGCCGAGGACATTGTCGACTGTGACGGACTCACCCCCGAGGAGTGCTTCGAACTTCGCAAATGCTTCAATGCATTTAACTCCTGCATGAAGCAAGCGGATAACGTTTACTCCATCAACCACGGCGTCTGCAATAGCTTTAGCAGGTTCCTCTTATGGACTTCAGGCGGAGCAGCCACGGGAGTAGGCTTGGGAGCATGCATTGGCAGCGTCGTCCCTGGCTTGGGGACTTTGCTAGGCGTTGTGGCAGGCGGCGTCTATGGGGGGCTAGCATGCGGCCTTGGCAGTTACTTCTATTGCCTGCAAGATGCTAGAACCCAGCGTGAAATCGACTACTCGAGATGCCGCAATGAGCTCGAACTGTGCTTGGAGAATTTTCTCATCATGCCCCTATGACTGGTATTCTCTGCGACCGTCGTCTAACAATGAAAGAGAAGCACTTTTCAATTGGCTGGCGCGTTTACCGCGCGATTATTTCCTGTGCGATTCTTGCCGCCGGGCTGATTTTCTCGGCTGCTTACATCTACGCCTGCACCGTTCCACCCATATACCATCTCCTGAAACGACTGCCCGATGGGTTAGATTATCTGGTGATCAGCATCACCTTGCCCGTCCCGGGTCTGCTCGCGATTGGCTGGGTCCTCCAACGGCACACCCGAGCGCGGCAGATCAAGGGCATGTGCAAGGCCTGTCGATACGACATGCGCGGGAACACCGACGGTATATGTCCAGAGTGCGGATCGACGATTGGACCTGATTTAATGACAAGACACGGCCGGTGAAGTCACAGACGGGCCCGTAGTATGCGTGCGCAAACCATGTGACACCGTAACTGGACTTCCACACGACCCGTGGACACGCATCTCAATCCTATCCAGCCCCCGCGGCTTGCCAAAGGTCTGCAAGGATTGCGGCATTCGTATCCTTGTCAGCAATGGTGCGATCGAACAATGCAAACAAAGCCGCGTCTCCGTGCTGTTGGTTGATGAAGTCGGAGCCGTCGGTCTATGCAATCACCGATCTCGCGCGCGATAGTCAGACACTTTGGGATGGCGTGCGCAACTATCAGGCGCGCAATTTCATGCGACAGATGGCGGTTAATGATCGTGTTCTCTTCTATCACTCCAACGCCGACGAGGTCGGTATCGCCGGTCTTGCGCGAGTGAGTGCGCTGGCGAAAGCCGATCCAACGCAGTTTGATGCTCGCAGTGAATTCTTCGACGCGACGGCGAAGCGGGACGACCCACGGTGGGCCGCGGTCGAAATTCGATTCGAAGAGCGATTCGCCGAAGTTGTAACGCTCGATGCACTGCGCAGCGATCGCGCCCTTGCGCAGATGATGATTCTTCGGCGTGGCAATCGTTTGTCGGTGACGCCAGTGACCGCCAGCGAATTCAGCGCAGTGATTGCGCGGGCGCACAAGGCGGTCAGGGCGGTCAAGCGATGACGGCTCGCGGCATTGTGGTCTTTGATGTGGACGGCACGCTTTGCAATACCAATGAAGTGGATGAGTCTTGCATGGCAGAGGCGGTGCGCGATGTCTTGGGAGTCTCAGACATTTCAACCGACTGGGGCGCGTATCGCTTCTCGACCGACAATGGAATCGTCAGCGAGATCATCCAAATGCGATGCGGGCGTGCGCCGACACTT
>Ga0209284_10002213_pt1 | contig 27172 bp, 26 predicted proteins | sample FRY03_FD_187211 | JGI IMG/M metagenome (GOLD analysis project Ga0209284, IMG submission 187211) | Freshwater microbial communities from Lake Fryxell liftoff mats and glacier meltwater in Antarctica - FRY-03 (SPAdes) (version 2) | ecosystem: Environmental > Aquatic > Freshwater > Ice > Glacier...
AATCCCTTCGTAGCGCCGTGACAAATCGAAAAAACCAAGCTGGCTCATGACATGCTCCCTGTCGATGCCTCACATTATCTGAATCAGAGTTACGTCGCAGAGGAAAGGGGTATTTTTAGAGGTGGCCATCATTGTAACCGGATCTTCAGGTGGGATTGGCGAGGCAATTGCCCGGCGATTTGCTTCGGAAGGGGCCAATGTGGTGCTGAATTCGCGAAACCGTGCCGATTGCGAGGAAGTCGCCAAGGATCTGGATGATGCCCGGACTTTGATTGTTGAGGGTGATGTATCCAAGTCGGATTTTGCGGCGGAGATCGTCAGCAAAACGGTGGCGAAATTTGGCGCGTTAGATGTGCTGGTCAATAACGCGGGCGTAGGCAGCATGGGATTACTGGCTGATGCTGCCGATGCCGAGATCGACCGTATCATCGACATCAATGTGAAGGGCGTGCTGTATCTGAGCCGCTCGGCTATTCCTGAACTGCTCAAGACGAAGGGCAATAACGTCAACATCTCCAGCGTATCAGGCTTGGGCGGGGATTGGTCGCTGCCAATCTATAACGCTTCGAAGGGTGCGGTCACCAATCTGACGCGCAGTCTGGCGCTGCAATTGGGAGCGCAGGGCGTGCGGGTAAACTGCATTTGCCCTTCGATTACCAGGTCAGACATGACTGCAGGACTGACCGACAGCGAGCAGGCAATGAAGGCGCTAAAGAACCGTATGCCGCTGGGCCGTCCGGCAGAGCCGGATGAAATAGCCGGACCCACGCTGTTTTTGGCTTCGGACGATGCGGGGTTCGTTACCGGGGTCAATCTACCCGTTGATGGCGGAGTTAGCGCGAGCAACGGGCAGCCGAACTTCTTCGGTTAGCTGCAAGGGCTCCCCGCTCCCGTCTGGAAGAGGGGAAGCAGCCTTAATCCGAGCCCTTTTTCCGGCCGGCTTTCTTGCGCTCGTTCGGATCGAGCAAGGTTTTGCGTAGGCGGATGTTCAGCGGCGTAACCTCGACCATTTCGTCATTGTCGATATAGGCGATAGCCTGTTCCAGCGTCATAACCTTAGGCGGGGTAAGGCGGATCGCGTCGTCCTTGCCGGTCGAACGGAAGTTCGTCAGCTGCTTGGACTTCATCGGGTTCACTTCCAGGTCATCCGGCTTGGCATTTTCGCCGATGATCATGCCTTCATACAGCTTTTCCTGCGGCTTCACGAACAGAATGCCGCGTTCTTCCAGCATATTAAGCGCGTAGGAGACTGCCTCACCGGTACCGTTCGAAATCAGCACGCCATTGGCATTGCTTTCGATCTTGCCCTTGTAAGGGCCGTATTTCTCGAACAGCCGGTTCATGATGCCGGTGCCGCGGGTGTCGGACAGGAATTCACCGTGATAGCCGATCAGCCCGCGTGATGGCGCGCTGAAAGTGATCCGGGTCTTTCCGCCGCCGCTCGGGCGCATGTCGGTCATCTCACCTTTACGGATCGCGACCTTTTCCACCACGGTACCGGAAAATTCGTCATCCACGTCGATCACGACAGTTTCATACGGCTCGGTGCGGTTACCGTTTTCGTCTTCCTGAAACAGTACGCGGGGACGGCTGATGCCCAGCTCAAAGCCTTCACGGCGCATCGTTTCGATCAGAACGCCAAGCTGCAATTCGCCGCGGCCTGCCACTTCGAAGCTGTCCCGATCGTCGGCCTCGGTGATCTTGATCGCAACGTTGCTTTCCGCTTCGCGCGCCAAACGGTCGCGGATCATGCGGCTGGTCACCTTGGTGCCTTCGCGGCCCGCAAATGGGCTGTCGTTCACGGAAAAGCGCATCGACAAGGTTGGCGGATCGATCGGCTGTGCGTGCAGCGGCTCGGTTACCGAGGGGGCGCAAATCGTGTTCGACACGGTCGCAACTGTCAGACCGGCCATAGAGATGATGTCACCCGCGCGGGCTTCTTCTACGGGAACGCGTTCGAGGCCCTGGAATGCCATCAGTTTGGAGGCGCGGCCAGTTTCCACAATTTTGCCGTCATTATCCAGCGCATGGATTGGACCGTTGACCTTGATCGTGCCCGACTGAACTTTGCCAGTCAGGATGCGGCCGAGGAAATTGTCACGGTCGAGCAGGGTGACCAGAAATTTGAACGGGCCATCAAAATCAGCTTCGGGGCTAGGCACATGTTCGATGATCTTTTCGAACAGCGGGGTCAGCGTACCTTCGCGAGCGTCGATATCTTCGCTGGCATAGCCATTGCGGCCCGAAGCATAGAGTACGGGGAAATCGAGCTGCTCATCGCTCGCGCCCAGGGTCACGAACAGGTCGAATACTTCGTCCAGAACTTCTGAAGCGCGGCCATCGGAACGGTCGATCTTGTTCACGACCACAATCGGCTTGAGGCCCAGCGCGAGCGCCTTGCCAGTAACGAATTTGGTTTGCGGCATTGCGCCTTCACTGCTGTCTACCAGCAGGATAACCCCGTCGACCATCGACAGGATGCGTTCTACTTCGCCGCCGAAATCGGCGTGTCCAGGTGTGTCGACAATGTTGATCCGGGTAGCGTCTTCGCCTTCGCCCCATTCGACCGACGTGCATTTGGCGAGAATGGTAATCCCGCGCTCTTTTTCCAGATCGTTTGAATCCATCGCTCGTTCTTCCACGCGCTGATTATCGCGGAAAGTGCCGGACTGTCGGAACAGTTGATCAACAAGTGTGGTTTTGCCGTGGTCGACGTGGGCGATAATCGCCACATTGCGCAATAATGCGGACATTCTAGGGGCTCGCTAATTTAGAGACAGGATATATGGGGGCAGATGCGCCTTCAGCACATCATTCAATGTGCGCGCGCCCCCTACCTTAAGCGGCGCGGCGGGGCAAGCTTTGCGGTTATTATCCTTTGTGGGCACCATCCGTTGTGGAGGCATAGTTCCGGTATCAAGCCGTAAATTGCCACCCACAAGGCACACCTTAGCATAGCATGACGTAACGGAAATCGCACTTTTGGTCTGATTTGGGCCGGAAAATGGGCGTTTGGCCAGTGTATCCGTAGGGCAACAAGTGCGCAGATCCCGCAGGCAAGCCGCGTATTTCGCTTGAGTGCATGCTGGTGACTATATAAATAAGTGCCTCACGCGGGTGAACCGGGCAAACTGGTCATCCTGCAGGAGAGGATGGAGATTTCATGAAATTTACTGCTTTTAATCGTGCGCGCTCGGCGCGTACCGCAATGCTTGCCGGTGTCGCATCAATTGGATTGGTCATGCCTGCTGCTGTAATGGCGCAGGATGCTGATGAAGCGGCGGCAGATGCCGATGCGCCGATATACGACAGTAATGTCATCATCGTCACCGCGACCAAGCGTGAGCAAACACTGCAGGAAACCCCGATTTCGGTTTCAGTGACCTCGGGCGAAACGCTCGAGCAGGCGCAGATCCGCGACGTGCTCGACTTGCAAACTGTTGCTCCATCGCTTCGGGTCAGTCAGCTACAAAACTCGTCGTCATCGACTTTCATCATTCGCGGCTTCGGCAATGGCGACAACAATTTTGGCATCGAGCCGTCGGTCGGTGTCTTCCTTGACGGTGTCTTCCGTTCGCGCTCGGCTTCTGCGATTAACGATCTTGCCAATGTGCAGCGGATCGAAGTGCTCAATGGCCCGCAGTCGACGTTGTTTGGCAAGAACGCATCGGCCGGCGTGATCTCGGTGATCACCCGTGCCCCGCAGTTCGAATTCGGCGGATCGGTTGAAGCCGGCTACGGCAATTATAACGACATCCGGATCAAAGGTGATGTTACGGGCCCGATCAGCGAAAATATTGCATTTGCGATCGACGGCAGCTACAACAAGCGCGACGGTTACGGTACGATCGTCAATCTTGGAGAGGACGTAAATAACCGTAACCGCTGGACCGCTCGCGGCCAGTTGCTGATCGAACCAAGTTCGGACTTCAAGATCCGTGCGATGGCCGATTATTCGAAGATCGACGAATCTTGCTGTGTAGTCAGCACGTTCGTTGCCGGTCCTACCGCACCGGCTGTATTTGCCGTTGGCGGCGCTCTCAACACCGATTTCTTCAGCTACGACATCTTCCTCAACAAGGTGCCGATCAACAAGGTCAAGAACTATGGTGGTTCGGTCCAGGCAGACTTAAATGTCGGCGCGCTGACGGTGACATCAATCTCAGCCTATCGCGAACTGAAGAACTTCGTCGATCAGGATGTCGATTTCACCAGTGCCGACATTGTTAGCGAAACGCGAGATCAGCAGGTCAAGACGTTGACCCAGGAACTGCGGATCGCTTCGGACTTTGATGGGCCGCTCAACTTCCTCCTCGGCGGGTTCTATTTCGACGAGTCGGTGACGCAGAACAGCTCGTTGACCACGGGTGCCGACGGGCGTCAGTTCTTCGCACTGCTGACCCGTAATCCCGCGACTTTCAACGGGGTTGAAGCCGGGCTTGGACTGCCGCAGAACAGTATCTTCTCGCCAGGACCACTGACCTCTGAAGCCTATTCGATGAACGACACCTCCTGGTCGGTTTTCGGTACAGTTGATTTCGAACCAGTCGATGGTCTCGTATTCACTGGCGGGTTCAACTACACCAAGGACAAGAAGGACTTTGCGCTCAGCGGCATTGCGTTCGATGAACTGGCCAATATAAACTTGGTCGATGCCTTCATTTTCGGCGCAACGGGCGGCACGGTCACTACTCCGGCCCAGTTTGCCGCACTGCCGGCTGCAACCCAGGCAGCTATCAGGGCTGCGGCGCTCAACCCTGACGTCAACCCGCTGCTTGGGCTGACTCCGTTCCAGTTTCAGCCGCCGTTCCTCAACACGCCCAACGCGGTTGAAGATGGCAAGACTCAGGATGACGACTTCAGCTATACGCTGCGGGCAGCGTACCAGATCAACAACAACATCAACGCCTATTTCAGCTATGCCACCGGTTTCAAGGCAAGCTCGATCAACCTATCGCGTGACAGCCGCCCGGTGTTCGGCGACTACATCCCGGGCCCAGGTCGCTCGACTATCCTTGCTCCGTCTTCGCCAATCCTCAGCGCAGGGCTGGCGGTGCCCAACCTCAACACCGGTTCGCGCTTCGCCGGTCCCGAGAATGCCGAAGTGTTCGAAGTGGGCTTGAAGGGCCAGTGGGACGGGCTAAGCGTCAATCTCGCGTTGTTCGACCAGTCGCTCAAGGGCTTCCAGAGCTTCCTGTTCACTGGCACGGGCTTCCAGCTCAGCAATGCAGGCGAGCAGACCGTGAAGGGCTTCGAACTCGATACACGGATCCAGCCAACCGACGGATTGGTGTTCACTTTCGCGATGACCTATCTCGACCCGCTGTTTGTAAGTTTTGTCGGCAGCCCAACGGGCGACCTGACAGGCCTGCGCCCGGGCGGCATTCCCGCGATCAACATTGCGACATCGGCAACCTACACGCATGACTTTGGTGCCAGCGGCAGTCGCCTGATTACCCGTGTTGATTACAGCCATGAAAGCAACACCAAGATATTCACGAACGGTCTGCCAACATTCGGCCCGAACAACTTCAGCCGCGAAGTGAACCTGGTCAATGCCTCGATGACGTTGGCGCTCGACAATGGGGTCGAAATTGGTGCCTATGCGCGTAACTTGCTCAACAACGAATACATTCTTACGCTGTTCGACGGTGTTGCACAGGCGGGCACGGTTTCAGGTTATCCGAGCGCGCCACGTACCTTTGGTGGTCTCGTACGCTTCAAATTCTAAGCTGATTTGATCCAGAATAACAAAAAGGGGCTCCCGGAAGGGGCCCCTTTTTCGTTGCATCATGCGCGCGTTTGTGGAGGCTTGCATTCCTGGATTGAAAAGAGGGGGTATTTTTCATGAATTGGATGATTTTACCGTTTAAACGCTATGCCGAATTTTCCGGACGCTCGCGCCGGATGGAATTCTGGATGTTTCAGCTACTAAACATCATCGTCGCATTGGTTCTGGCCGGGCCGCTTTATTTTTCAATGATCTCAGCCGCGATGGTTGATCCATCGATGGCCGGCGAGGGGGGCGAGGCCGCCATGGCCGCCAGTTTTGCCGATGCAGGCTCGGGCTACTTTATCATGGCGGGGGTGTACGGCCTGTATGCGCTGGCTGCGCTCGTCCCAACGATTGCGGTGACTGTGCGGCGGCTCCACGATCGCGACATGTCCGGATGGTGGTATCTTGGCTTTGTCCTGTTGGCGCTGATCCCGATCCTAGGGCTCTTGGCTTCGCTTGCCTTCCTCGTCATCACGTTCCTGCCCGGTACGCTCGGCCCAAACCGGTTCGGCGAAGATCCCAAGGATCCGATGCAAGCCAGCGTCTTTGAATAAGGTCTAAATCAAAGCGCCCTAAGCGCCTGCGCAGGTTTCGCCCGCATCAGCGGTAGCGAACCGGCCACCGCGAAGGCGAGGACGAACAGCAAGCCAGCGCCCAACACACCGAGGATTTCGGCCCAATTGGGAAGCCAGTCAAATTCAAATAATTGCACTATCACCAGCCATGCCAGGCTGGTGCCAAGGCCCAGCGCGACCACCGCGAGGATGATCGCCAGCAGGCCATATTCTGCCAATTGCATCAGCAGAACCTGCCTGCGGCTCGCGCCCAGCACGCGGAAAACCACCGTGTCGTATGTCCGCACGGCCCGCGCTGCGGCAATCGCGCCGATCAGCACTGCCAGGCCCGCTAATACCGCGACCGATGCCGCAGCGAAGGTGGCCGTGCCGACTTGGCTCAGGATAATCCGTGCCTCGGCCAGAACCTGCCCGATTTCAATTACCGAGCTAGAGGGAAAGTTTTTGACCAATTGACGCAGCAGAGGTCCGGTTTCCGCGCGGTCAGGCAGATCAATCGTCGCCGCCAGATTATGCGGCGCATCTCGGATCGCATTGGGACTGAACACCAGCACATAATTGAAGCCCATGCTTTCCCAGTCGATCCGCCGCAGATTGGCAACTTTGGCTGTCCGCTCTACGCCCAGCAGGCCTATGGTGATATAATCACCGGGCTTCAGATCGATCGCTTGGGCAAATTCCTCGTCCACGGAAACCAGCGGTTCACCTTCGTACTGCGGCTGCCACCAATCGCCCGATATCAAGCTGTTGCCAGTGGGCAGTTCATCCGCATAAGTCAGCCCCCGCTCGCCCCGCAGCGGCCATGCGCCATCAGGAATCTCTTCCATATCGGCCACACGGATCATGGCATCCTTCGGCCCGTAAGCGAGGATGGCCCCGCGCAGAGACGGAACCGAACGGACCATTGCCTCAGGCTGGTCTGTCATCACCAATTGTTCGAAGGCGGTCACGCGGTCGCGCGGCACGTCGAGCACGAAATAGTCAGGCGCTTCCTTGGGCACGCGCTGTTCGATATTACCATCGATGCTGCTTTGGATTGCGGCCAGCAGGACAAAGGCGGACAAGCCGAAGCCCAGCGCTGTCACCAGCGCACCCGTCGCTGCACCGGGACGGTGTAGGTTGGCCAGCGCATTGCGCCACAGCGGATTCGCCGGACGCGGTGCCTTGGCCGCCACTTTGCGAATGCCCCAGCCAAGCAAGGCCAAGAGACCCAGCGTAACTGCCGCTCCGGCCAGAAAACCCGCTGACAATAGTGGCTGGCGGGCGGTTAACAGCGCCAGTGCGACAATCGCCGCCATTCCGCCGCCAACCCACACCAGCGCGCGTCCATCGCGGGACAAGGGCACAATCCGTGCCCGCATGAGCGCCATCGCGGGGAATTTCCGCGCCCGGACCAGCGGTGTTGCAGCAAAAACTATTGCCACCAACAGACCGTAGGCGGCTGCGATCAACAGTGCGGCAGGTTCGAACACAAAGCCGCTCTCGACCGGCAGCAGGCCCTGCAAGGCGGCGGCGAGCAATGGCGTGACAGCAAACCCGGCAATCAGGCCCAGCAGGCTGCCAACCATGGCAGCAGCGCCGATTTGCAGCGCATAAATTCGCACGATGTCCCGGCTGGATGCGCCCAGCACCTTGAACGTTGCGATGCTGGCCCTGCGCGCCTCAAGATATGACGATACGCCGCCGCCAATGCCGATCCCGGCGATGACCAGCGCAGCCAGCCCGACCAAGGTCAGAAATTCACCCATCCGCGATACAAAGCGGTCCGCGCTGGGGGATGCATTGTCCCGCGTTCGGTATTCGAACCCGGCATTGGGGAAGCGCTTCTCCAGCGTTTCCTGGACTGCATCCGGGCCCCTGCCGTCTCCAAAGGCGACCCGATATTTGCTCTGATACATCGCGCCTGGGGCCAGCAGCCCCGCCGTGCCGGGCATTCCCTCTTCCACAATGATTGTGGGCCCAAGCTGGAATCCCTCGCTCAGCCGGTCCGGTTCATTGTCGATTACTCCTGCCGCCACCAAGGGCGTGCCGCCAATGGTGAAGCTGTCGCCCAATGCGATGCCCAGCCGGTCAATTGCGCCCTGTGCCAGCCATGCGTCCCCGGGGGCAGGCGCGCTAACCTTGCGGCCATCCTTCAAGGTCAAGGTGCCATAAAGCGGCCAGGCGGTGTCGACTGCCTTCAATTCAATCGGTGCGGCATTCTCGGCCGAACTAGCCATAGCTTGCAGCCGTGTACCGCCAGAAATATCGCCAATCTCGCTTAGTGCGCCTCGTTCCTCGATGGTCAGATCGCGCTGCCAAACTTCAACTTCGAGATCACCGCCGAGCAATTCTTGCCCGCGGTCGGCCAGCTCACTTTCAATAGCGGCCGTGAGCGTGCCAATCGCTGCCAAGGCTCCTGTGCCAAGGAACAGGCAGACGAGCAGCAGCCGGAGGCCTTTGAACCGCGCGTTCAGATCGCGCTTGGCGATCTGCCACGCTCCGCCCCAGCTGAGGCCGCCACTATCTAAAGCGCTGCTCATTTTGCGGCGCTGTCGGATGCAATCAAGCCATCGGCAATGGTTACGATCCGGTCGCAGCGGGCGGCGAGTTCAGGATCATGCGTGATAATCACCAGCGTTGCCCCTGCTTCGGCGCGGCGGCCAAACATCAATTCGATAATGTCATGGCCGGTGGCCACGTCCAGATTGCCGGTTGGCTCATCCGCAAAGATCAACCGCGGGCGCGGCGCGATGGCGCGGGCGAGTGCAACGCGCTGTTGTTCGCCGCCTGACAGCTGGGTTGGATAATGGGTCAGCCGATGGCCAAGGCCAACGGCCTCCAATTCGGCAGCGGCGCGGCTCTGCGCGTCCTTCGCCCCGGCCAGTTCCATTGGGGTTGCGACGTTTTCGGTCGCGGTCATGGTCGGCAGCAAATGGAAAGCCTGCAGCACAATGCCGATTTTGCCCCGGCGGGCACGGGCGAGCGCGTCCTCGTCCATTGCCATGAAATCTTCGCCAGCAACCGTCAGACTTCCGCCGGTGGCGCGTTCGAGGCCAGACAGCACCGCCATCAGCGAGCTTTTTCCGGAACCGGACGGGCCGAGCAGTGCCAGCACCTCGCCATCAGCCACGTCGAGGTCGATGCCCCGCAGAATTTCGACTGCGGCATCGCCGTCGCCAAGGGTCAGAGTGAGGTTTCGGGCGGATATCGCGAGGGGCGAATTGTTTGGACTTGTCACAGACCTGAGATGGCATAGGGCAGGGGCCACTTCAAGGAGACTTGCTCATGTTAAAACGCCTTTCGTCGATTTTCGCAGTAATATTGCTCGCCGGGTGCGGAACCGAGGCTCCTGCGCCTGAAAAAGTCGCTGCTGCTGACGCACCATTCGAGGCACCAGTGATGGGGCCGGAGCGCCGGATACTCGCATTTGGGGACAGCTTGTTTGCTGGCTACAACGTCGACAAGGACGATAGTTATCCCGCGAAATTAGAGGCTGCTTTGCGCGCAAAGGGCATCAATGCGCGGGTCAGCAATGCCGGGGTGTCCGGCGATACCACTGCGGCGGGATTGCAGCGGCTTGCCTTCACGCTGGATGCGCAGGAAGCGAAGCCAGAGTTGGTGATTGTGGAGCTTGGCGGCAACGATTTACTGCGCAACTTGCCGCCATCTGAAACACGGTCCAATCTTTCCGCTATGCTGGACGAATTGGCCAAGCGCGACATTCCGGTGCTGCTGATGGGTATGCGTGCACCGCCAAATCTCGGGCCGGAATTCGTCAACGAATTTGATGGAATTTATCCGGAGCTGGCCAAGCAATATAGTGCTGCGCTGATCGAGTTCTTCATTGAACCGGTGTTTGACAAGCCTGAGTTGATCCAGCCGGACCGGATTCACCCGACCGAGGACGGGATCGAGGCATTGGTAGGATCGACATTAGATGATGTGGTGAAGGCATTGCCGCCGGTGAAGTAACCAGCGAGATCAGATCCGCTCCACCCGCCCATCTGCAACTTGCCACACCGCAGCCTCGGCGCGGATGTCCTCAAACGGGGCGAGTTCTGTACCTGTTAGCCAAACCTGTGCGCCGCTGTCGCGCAACCGGCTGAACAGGCTTGCACGGCGGATCGGGTCAAGATGCGCGGCAACTTCGTCGAGCAGCAGCAGGCTGGGGCGTTTTCCGGTATCGAGGGCGCGGGCGGTCAATTCAGAATGAGCGAGGGTGATCGCGATCAGCATCGCTTTCTGCTCGCCGGTCGAGCAAGCGGCAGCCGGGGCATTCTTGCCAGACATGACCACTTCCAAATCGTCACGGTGCGGCCCGGTCAGGCTGCGACCAGCTGCGCGGTCCCGCCCTCGGCCAGCCTTCAAGGCAGCGGTGAGGGCATCTTGCTCGATTGGTCCGGCGGCAGCATAGACCATCGCTGGCCGCGCAAAAGGTTGTTCGGGAAAGCCTGCAATTTCCTGGCCCAAGCTACCCACTAAACGCGCACGGCCCTGCGCCAATTCTGCACCATGCTGCGCCATTTGCGCCTCGACCCCATCGAGCCAGGCGGCTTCAGGCGGGCGGTCATCGCTCAGCAAGCGGTTGCGTTCCCTCAGGGCGTTTTCATAGCGAGTGGCATGGCGGGCGTGGGCTGGATCGAGCGCTAGCGCCATCCGGTCCATAAACCGCCGCCGCGTGCCTGCGCTGTCCGCAAACAACCGGTCCATCGCCGGGGTCAGCCAGCCAATTGACAGCCATTCGCCCAGACTGATCGCGCTGGCCTGCGCGCCATTGATCTGCACCAGCCGGCGTCCCGGCTGTGGCGCCCTGGAATAGGTGCCGAGCCGCAGCGGTTCCTCGTCCGCCTGTCCGGCAAGCGATGCGCCAACACCGAAACCGCCTGGGCCGGCATCGGTAGTTGGGCCGGAAGCCGAGCTACCATGACCTGCCATCTCGCCCAAAGCGGACCGGCGCAGGCCTCTGCCCGGTGCGAAGAGCGATATCGCCTCGAGCACATTAGTCTTGCCCGCACCGTTTTCACCTACCAGCAAATTGAACTGGCGCGCGCCATCAAGGCGCGATTCGCGGTGGTTGCGGAAGTGGGAAAGGGTGATTGCATCAAGGGCCATGGGCGCGCGAAGCATTAGCCTGCGTGCTACCATTGCGCCAACCGAAAATAGTAGTATCTAAATATTGGTGAAAAAAACCAATAATAAGGAATTATTGTTTATCGCTATGGAACTTGTTTACTGAAAAATGGCTGAATTCCGCCGTTTTTCGAAACTGGCACGGGTCCTGCAGAGTGGTTGGCATCACCGGAAAGACTTCCGGACAACACGAAAGAGGGAAAATTATCATGACCAACTTCAGCAACCGTATCGCCGCCGCCGTATCTTCCATCGCTCTGTCGGCAGCATTTTTTGCATTCGCAATCGCCCCAGCCAGCCAAAGTGTTCTTCAATCCGGCGTGATCGCCTGAACCACCTGCTTTCGGCAACACACCCGGACAATTTGAAAGGAAAATAGCATGACCAACATCAGTGATCTCAGCAGCCGTATGATTGCAGCTGTATCGTCCATCGCACTGTCAGCAGTATTTCTGGCAATGGCAATCGCCCCAGCAAGCCAGAGCGTGCTTCAATCAGGAGCCATCGCATGAGCCAGCTTGATCGCCAGAAAGGCCGGGCTCCTGTTAGCGGTTCGTCGAGCAAGCAGTTCCGCCTCGACAAATTGAATGGCAAGATCTGGGGTGTATGCGGCGGTATCGCCAATTACTTCGGGATCGACGCCACATGGGTCCGCATCGGTTTTGTTGCCGGCACGCTGATCGGTTTCGGATCGCTGCTGTTGGTTTATCTCGCCATCGCCCTGATCGCAGACTGAGGGGATCCACTTGGGTCCCCTCACACCACAATCACATGGCGGAAATGCCGCCATCCAGTTTCAATTCCGCGCCGGTCATGAAACTACTTTCATCGCTGGCGAGATATAGCACACCCTGCGCGACATCAATCGGTGCGCCAATGCGGCCAAGGGGTATCTGACGGGCGAGTTTGCCCAGCAACACATCTTTTTCCATGCCCGCTTTCTTGCCGATGCCGTCCAGAATGGGCGTATCAACAAAGGTCGGATGGACTGAATTACAGCGGATGTTCCACCCGCGCTTGCCGCAGTAAAGTGCGACCGACTTGGTCAGCATCCAGATCGCTGCTTTTGACGCATTATAGGCAGGCATTGTATCGCTGGCGATCAAGCCGGCAATCGAAGAAATATTCACAATCGAACCTGGTTGATGTTCTTTCATCAGCGGCAAAGCTGATTGAGTGCCCAGAAACGCGCTATCGACATTGACCGCAAAGGCCTTGCGCCAATCCTCGAACGTGCAGGTTTCGATATTGCCTTCCACGCCGATCCCGGCATTATTCACCAGCACCGACAACCCGCCCAGATTTTCCCGTGCAGCTTCAATCGCTGCGGTCCAGTCTGCTTGGCTGGTTACATCATGGACGATAGAATAGGCCGTGCCTGCACCGCATTCCGCGTTGATCAGCGCGGCCGTTTCCGCCGCGCCCTTGGCGTTGAGATCTGTGCACAGCACCCGCGCGCCTTCCTGTGCCAGCAAAGTGCAATGCGCGCGGCCAAGGCCCTGTGCTGCGCCAGTAACCAGCGCCAGCTTGCCAGCTACGCGTCCATTAAGTTTCTGGCCGCTCATTATAAATCCTCTCCAAAGATTGTGGTGCCGAGCAGCATTAACAGCCGCACATCCACCGCGACATCGGCCGCTCGCTTGCTGTCGATGAATTCGCTCAGTCCTGCAAGGGGTACGCGGTGAACGATGATGTTTTCACCCTCCACGCCGCCGCCTTCGCTGACCTTGGTCAATCCGCTTGCACGGACCATAGTGAAACATTCGCTGACCATGCCGGGGGAAGAATAAAAGGTACCGACATCGGATAAGTGATCGGCGCGGTAGCCGGTTTCCTCCTCCAGCTCGCGGCCAGCTGCTGTCAGCGTATCCTCGCCTTCTTCTCCGTCTTCGTCGCCGATCAGGCCGGCTGGCAGTTCGAGGCAATTGCGCCCCAGCGGCACACGGTATTGTTCCACCAATAATACATAGCCATCTTCGACTGCAGCGATCACAGCGGCGCGGATATTTCGCGCCCGGCCGACATATTCCCAGCGTCCGCGTTTCTTGGTGGTGATGTATTTACCCTGCCAAACCACTTGTTCTGGCGCATCGCTGTCAGGGGTGGCCATGAGGCGTCTTAAACCTCGATCAACCGGTCGGGCAGTTCGTTCACGTCATCTTCGGCGCGGGGGAAATGTTCGGCCAGCACCACCCCGACATCGCGGATGCCAGCTGCCATCCCCTCGGCAATGCGGCCTTGTTTGATCTCGGTTAGCATATCCGCCATCGCCTCGCCCCAAACCTCAGCAGGAACCTTTACCGCAATCGGTTCATCGGCAATGATCTCCGCCCGGTGCTCGCGCATCGACATATAGATCATGATCCCTGTGCGCCCATGTGTGCGCCGCTCCGCGCCGACCTTGAAATGCGCAATCGCGCGGGCATGGACCCTTGCCGTCTTGACCGGACCGGGAATCAGCAGGAACTTTAGCGGTTCCCACAATTGGATCAGCCAAACGCCGAGGAATTTGAGCAGGCCCAGCCCGACAGTCAGCGATATTATCTCGCCATTGGTCCATTCATGGCCCCAGCCGCCCATCAGCCAGTCGATTTTGCCAAGGAAGAATGCTGGCCATACGGCAAACACGCTCATCGCGGTAAATGCGGCGATGGATGCCCAGGCGAGGGCAATATCGCTATACCCATCTGACCTGTCGGCCATCACGGTCACGATTTCGCCCGAGGTGTTCTGTTCTGCGGTAGTTACCGCGGCGGTGACGATGCCCGCGTCCGTCGCGCTTAAATAGCCCATGGTCTACCAGCCCCCCGAGGCGCCGCCGCCTCCAAAACTACCGCCGCCGCCGGAAAAACCTCCACCGCCGCCAAATCCGCCCGAACTGCCGCTGCTGCCCGCACTACGCGCTGCGGCGCCGAGCGCTTCCCACAGGATGATGTTGCCTACTGCTCCGCCAAATCCGCGCCGCCGCCCGCGACCACCCATTGCTGGCAGGATGAAAAAGAAGAATAGAAATGCGATCCAGATCAAGCCGCCAATTGGGAAGCCGCCGCCGCTCTCGCGTGTTTGGGTTGCCTGCGCCGCAACGGCCAGCGCTTCTTCCTCAGGTAATTGAAGCTGCTGGATGATCGAATCGGTCCCGATATCGATTCCTGCGGGATAATCACCATCGCGAAAGCGCGGCAGTATCTGCTGCTGAATAATCAGACCGGACAGGCCATCTGTCAGGATCGGTTCCAATCCGTAGCCGACCTCGATCCGCACTTTACGTTCCGTGGGGGCGACAATCAGGATCGCGCCGTCATTTCGTTCGGCATCCCCTAAACCCCATTCGCGCCCCAGCTGATAGCCATAGTCAGCAATATCATAACCTTGCAGATCAGGCAGGGTAACCACCACCAATTGCCGCTGGGATTGCGTCTCGAGCGCTTCCAGCTTCGCATTCAGCGCTGCTTCCTCAGCATCGGGAATGATGTTGGCGTTATCGACAACACGGCCCGTCAGTTCAGGAAAGTCCTGCGCGGCGGCCGGTACTGCAAACAGTACCGCCAACCCGGCAAGGAGCGCGACCAAATTACGTAGGGCTTGGGTCACCGGAACGGTCAATTTCTGGGCGTCATATCCAGCGTCGGGGCGCCCTCTGCGCCAGCAGTAGTGGCTTCATATGGCACCATCGGTTCCGCGCCGTGGATCAGGTTCGCGCCGATCGTGTCAGGAAAAGTCCGGATCGTGGTGTTATAGAAGCGGACGGCCTCGTTATAATCCTTGAGCGTGATGCGGATCTTGTTTTCCGTCCCCTCCAGTTGGCTTTGCAGCATGACGAAGTTCTGGTTCGACTTGATATCAGGATAGCGCTCGAAATTGGCAATCAAACGCCCCAGCCCTTGGCCGAGCTGGCCTTGTGCTTCCTGGAATTGTGCCACCTTCGCAGGATCGTTTAAGTCGGCGGCGGAGACATTTATGCTGGTCGCGCGGCTGCGCGCCTCGATCACATCGGTCAGGATCCCGCGTTCGCTCTCAGCTGCACCCCGCGCGACTTCGGCAAGGTTGGGCACGAGATTAGCACGGGCTTGAAACGCAGCCTGCACATCGGCCCATTTGGCTTTGGCGTTTTCTTCAGCGGCAGGTACCGAATTGATGCCGCAGGATGCTAGGCCCAATGCGGCGACGGCCACCAGAGTGAAGCGGCGGATGGCAGTGAAATTCATGACAAAATCCTCTTAACGATACGCTCTTGAGCGCCCCTCAGCCGCTAAGGCTGCCTGTATTAAACACATAGCACACCTCGGCTTGGTTTCAAGCGTCGCGCGCGTAAATTCAACGCTAAACAGCGCCTAACTTGGCTTTTGCCCCTTCAATGGCAGACGTGTCCGCACAATAATTGAGGAGGGTTTGCCATGCTTAAAGAATTTCAGGATTTCGTGGTCAAGGGCAACGTCATGGATTTGGCGGTTGCGGTCATTATCGGCGCGGCATTTGCCACTATCGTCGGGTCGCTAACCGGAGAGATTATCATGCCGATTGTGGGCGCGATTTTCGGCGGCGCCGATTTCTCCAACTATTTCTTCCTGCTGAGTGCGCCCGCCGGTTACGAAGGGTCGATGACCGAATATGCTGCGCTGAAAGAAGCTGGCGCTGCGATGATTGGTTACGGTGCATTTATGACCGCGGTCATCAATTTTGTGATCCTGGCATTCATTATCTTCATGCTGGTCAGCTATGTCACCAAATTGACGGCCAAGCAGGAAGAGGCCGCACCTCCAGCGGGCCCGACCGAAGTCGAATTGCTGATTGAAATCCGCGATTCGCTGAAAAAGTAATTCGACCATTCCAATGCTGTCATTCCCGATTCTACGGGGATGGCGGCATTGGACACTTTATATTCATCAGAATGGTTCTATATAGGTCCTGCCGGTTTCGACCGGATATGGCGATAAAATGCAGTGTGCAATAGACGCAGCGGACCCGGGGGCAGTACCCGGCGGCTCCACCATAAACCCCGAGCCCATTTGTTTGGGCGGAGGTTAATGACGGGGCCGAACTAGGATCGACGTGTGTTCAAAAGCATTGTTTTTGCCCGGGTTGAGAATCCCCGTTAAAAGCTCACAACACATAAGTGCAAACGATAATGAAGCACTCGCAATCGCTGCGTAATCTGACGGCCTAACGGCCTGATCTTACAAAGTTAGAGCGCGGTTGGACCGACCGGGCAACAGAACGGATTCCGGGGGCCCGGGGTGGGCCTAGCAACAGAACCACCCCACTTTCATCATGCTTAAATCAGTGAGGTACTATTGTGCCGACATTCCCTCGTGACCGATATACATCAAGATAAGTGCGATCAGGAGGCGGCCCTCAAACGTGCATAGCACGTAGTTACCGTGCCAGGCTCAATCAAAAAGCTTGCGCGGTTTGCTGGAAATTCCGCAAACCCGGCTCAGTCTTTCAGGGCTTCTTTCGCCTCACGTTCATATCGCAAACAATCGAACATTTTTGCGCCAGCCAGGAAGACTGCGCCGGTCGTTGCTAGGAATAGCAATTTTCCGCCCCAACCGGGATATTCAACTATGTATTGTGCGCCGCGTGCGGTGCAGCCCAGAGCAAGCGCATAGATAATCAGATAGGCTTCCCATTTCGTCTTTATGACAAACAGTCGGCCGATCTTCTTTAACATGCGCATCCCTTCGTTAATGTTTTTAGGAGCAAGCAGCGTGCCAAGTCAGCATCGCTGCGGGTTCCAGTGGTTAACAGGATTGCAAGTGTAACATCGCCCGACGTTCCGTCCAGTGCGTTAACTAAGCTCTGACAGGTCAAGTTCCTTCAGCAGCATATTGCGTGCCGTAATGACACGGTCCGCAAGGGCGGTATCCCCGATCTGCGCGGCCTCGATTGTTTCGGGCCAATAGTCGCTGATCACCCTAGCCATCCGGTCTGCCTTCGCTTCATCCAGCAAAAAGCGCGGATCGACGGTTGCGGGATCGACCACCACGCGCAGCCGCAAACAGGCCGGGCCGCCGCCATTGGCCATGCTCTGACGGACATCGACCGGGATTACTTTGCGGATCGGGCCATTACCGGCCAGCATCCCTTCCAGCCATGTGCGTACCGGCGCGCTTTCCCAGCTTTCCGACGGTATCACAAGCGCCATCTCGCCAGTTGGCAGCCTGAGCAATTGGGCGTTGAACAGATAGGTCTTGATCGCCTCGGCCATGCTAACCGCATCGGCGGGCACCTCGACCACTTCCAGCGCGGGAAATTTTGCGCGGATCGCGTCATATGTGCCCTGCTGATCGGCGAAGGCCTGCGCATGGGTGAACAGCACCTGGCCATTGGCCACTGACACCACATCATTGTGGAATGCGCCCGCCGCAATCGCTTCCGGGTTCTGTTCGATGAATACCGTGCGTTCGGGATCGAGCCGGTGCAGGCGGGCGATTGCTCGGCTGGCCTGTTCATGCTGACGCGCGGGGAAGCGCCCGCCCGTCTGGCCATAAACGAACAATTCGACGCCGGGGGAGCCGTGTTCATCACACAGCCGCATATGATTGGCCGCGCCCTCATCGCCAAAGCTGGGCGGGACAGGGGCATGCAGCGCAAAATGCGCCTTGTCGGCAAAGGCGATCATCAATTGCCGCAAGGTGTCGGGCCACTCCATCCCCCGATGCGGCATGGTCACCAGATTGGCGGGCGTCAGATGGCAGCGCCCGTCTGCGGTATCCGCTGCCGGACTGACTGTGGCGGCATTCGCGGTCCACATGGAACTTGCAGACCATGCGGCCGCGATCAGGCGCGGGTCGATAGTTTCGTCAGCGGCGATTCCGGCAAGCCAGGTCAGGTTTGGTCGGCGCAGTGGCAGGAAAAATCCTTGAACCAACCCCAGTGCCATATTGGCGCGCATTTTCTCCAGGCCCTGCAACGCCGCTGCGCGCGGGTAGGATGTTTCCCCCGCACTTTTGGTTGCGGCCAGATTGCCCAGGCTTAGCCCGGCATAATTATGCGACGGGCCAACAATACCGTCGAAATTGATCTCAACAATTTTGCTCAACGCTCAACGCTCCAGACGGTGTCACCTGACTTTACATCCAGAACATCAGCAGATTGCGCATCGATGGAGATTGTTCCGTCCTCGCCCATTTCACGTGCGCCGAAACAGCAGCGGAATTCGGCCAACTGGCCTACGGCGATCAGGGCGCGTTCGCCTTTTGCCAAATCGACCTTGGTGATAGTCGCGGAGGCGGACGCGGCGATGCTTTTTACATCGTCCGTCTTGGCAGTCATGGTCGGGCCGCCGTCAAAAATATCGACATAACCCTCGGCGGCGAAATTCTCGTTTTCCAGCATCCGCATGGCCGCGCGGCCAGAAGGGTGGGGCACACCGATCGCGCTGCGGGCCTTTTCATCCAGCATGGCGATATAGACCGGATGTTTGGGCATCAGATCAGCGATGAACTGGTTACCATTGATCGCGTTGAAATAGTCAGCTTCCTGAAAACTCATCCCGAAAAATCGCCCAGCAACCCCGTCCCAAAATGGCGATCCGCCGCGGTCATCAATGATCCCGCGCAATTCCGCCAATATCCGGTCGCCAAATCGCGCACGGTGCATGGCGATGAACAGATAGCGGCTTCGGGCGAGCAGCAGGCCAAGACCCCCAGCGCGTTCGTTGGGGTGCAGGAATAATCCGCCGACCTCGCTGGCCCCTTCAAGATCGGTCGCAAGACTGAGCATTTCTGCGCGGACGGTTCGGTCCAGTTCGCGCGAATGCTGGGTGAACGTGTTCACGCGGTAGGAATAGAACGGCCATTGCTGGCCGATATTGGTGAACAATTGGCACGTGCCGCGCAGTTCCCCGGTGGCGCTATTTTCCAGCACCAGCACGAATTGCTCATCCTCCACCCCGTCTTCTAAGCGGGTGAAGGCAGCGTGGGCGCGCTCCAGCTTGGCGGTCAAGGTTGGGCGATCGGGCGGCAGATTGGTAAATCCGCCCCCGGTCAACTTGGCCATTTGATACAGTGGTTCCAGATCGTCAGGGCGCGCGGCGCGCAGGCGGAAGGTCAAAGTTCGTCTCCAGAAGCTAGGCGGCTGAGCACCAGCGCTGAAAGCGCGGCGCGTTCCTTCAATGAAGGCACAATCATGAATTCTTGCGGGCTGTGGATCGCGCCGCCGCGCACCCCCATAGTGTCGACTACCGGCACCCCGCAGGCCGCAATGTTATTGCCATCGCAGACCCCGCCGGTGGATTGCCAATTGATTTCCTGACCCAGCATCGCGCCGCAATCCCGCACCAGATCGAACAGTTTCTGCGCTTGCCGGTCCACCGGTTTGGGCGGGCGCGTAACCCCGCCATGTAGGTCGATGGACACCTCATGTGCCTGGCGAATATCACCCATCAGCGCCTGTAATCCCGCCTCGAACATCTGCCCCGCGGCGGGTTCCTTGGGCCGGATGTTGAAACGCAGCACCGCATTGTCCGGCACGACATTATTGGCAGCGCCGCCCTCGATCTTGGCGGGGTTTACTGAACATTCCGGCGTTTCCAACCCCTTTAGGCCAACCGCCAGCGCCGCCGCAGCCACAATCGCGTTGCGCCCGTCCTGCGGATTACGCCCGGCGTGGGCGGATTTACCTTTGACGATGGCGGAATAATTGCCCGTTCCGCCGCGCGAATGCGCCAGCGTGCCATCGGGTAGCGCCGAGGGTTCATACGTCAGCGCGGCATACTTCCCGGCAGCCAAGTGTTCGATCAATCCCCGGGAGGAAAGCGAACCGGTTTCCTCATCCGCATTGATCAGCACATCATAGCCGATCCTCGCTGCGTTTTCCTGTGTTTCGATCGCCAACAGGGCATGAAGCATCACTGCGATGCCGCCCTTCATGTCCGCCAGACCGGGACCGTTGAGGGTCTGGTCATCGAGCCATTGCTGGTTCTGGAAAGGGTGATCGACGGGAAAAACGGTGTCCATATGGCCGGTAAACAGCAATCGCAGGGACGCACCGGGCCGTACCCGCAGAACCAAGTGCTGGCCATGCGGCTTCTCAAATTCCTCTCCAGCCGCATTCACTGCGGTCACCGGCGCAGCATCGACCATTTCGACCTCGCCGGGCAGGAAAGAGAATGCGTTTGCCAGCAGGCCCGCTTGCTGTGCCAAGCCCGCCAGATTGCCGGTGCCAGTGTTGATAGCGCCCCATGCCTGCACCTGCGCCAGCATGGAGGATTGATCGATCTGCTCAATCACAGCGGCGTTGCTTTGTTCTAATTGTGTCATCTGAAACCACCTCTAGACCTGCCCATGTCTTGGGCCAAGCCCGGCAGGAGAAAATTGCTGGGATCACTGCGTATGACCGTTGCAATCGAGCGGAGCGCAGGCCATATGGCGGCCTCCTCCCCGGGAAACATTTGGCTTTCACTTACCATGCTACCATTCGGCTGCGTGAACGATACGGGTAGGATTTATGAGCAATTTCGAAACGCGCGCCGGGCTTCAGGTCGACGGCGCCTTGGCTGCCTTTCTCGAGCGCGAAGTGTTGGCCCCGTTGGGCCATGAACCTACGGCTTTCTGGCAAGGTTTCGCTGATCTGCTCGGCAATTTTGCGCCTCGTAACCGCGCGTTGCTGGCCAAGCGTGAGGAATTGCAGGCAGCGATTGACGCTTGGCATATCGAGCGGCGCGGCGAGCCGTATGATGCCGAGGCCTATCGCGCGTTCCTGCATCAGATTGGCTATCTGGTGCCAGCACCGGCGGACTTCATCATCGGCACCGAAAATGTCGATACCGAGATTGCCACCATGGCTGGGCCGCAATTGGTCGTGCCTGTGCTTAATGCGCGTTTCCTGCTCAACGCTGCCAATGCGCGCTGGGGCAGCCTGTACGATGCGTTTTACGGCACCGATGCGTTGGAAAATGCGCCTGAAGCAAAGATCGCTGGATACGATCCGGAGCGCGGCGCGGCGGTGATTGCGGCGGGCCGGGCATTTCTCGATATGGCGGTTCCGCTGAAGGACGGCAGTTGGAGCGATCTGGGTGATCCATCCAACGGGATCGCGATTGCGGAGGAAGGCCAATATGTCGGCCAGACCACGCGGGGCCGGATGTTCCAGAACAACGGCTTACACATTGAAGTTATTTTCGATTCTACCAGCGCCATTGGTAAAACCGATCCGTCGGGTATTTCCGATATCGTGCTTGAATCGGCACTGACCGCAATTGTCGATCTGGAAGATTCGATCGCGGCGGTCGATGCAGAGGATAAATTGCTCGCCTATCGCAACTGGCTGGGCGTCAATCGCGGCGATCTGGAGGAGAGTTTCGAGAAGGGCGGCAAGACGCTCACGCGCAAGCTGGCGGGCGACAAGGCGGTCACTCTGGCCGATGGCAACGAGACCACATTGCCCGGCCGCAGCCTGTTGTTCGTGCGCAATGTCGGCCATCTGATGACCAACCCGGCAATCCAATTGCCCGATGGCAGCGAAGTACCCGAAGGCATCATGGATGCAGTCATCACCAGCGCAATAGGGGCGCATGATGTGAAGGGGCTGGGCACTTATTCCAATAGCCGAAAGGGCAGCATCTACATCGTGAAGCCCAAGATGCATGGGCCGGAAGAATGCTCCTTTACCAATGATTTATTCAACGCAGTTGAGGATCTACTTAAGCTGCCGCGCCACACGGTAAAGGTCGGCGTGATGGACGAGGAACGCCGCACCAGCGCCAATCTGGGTGCTTGTATCCATGCCGTGCGGGAACGGATCATATTCATTAACACCGGCTTCCTCGATCGGACGGGTGACGAAATGCACACCTCGATGCAGGCTGGCGCAATGATGCGCAAGGGCGCAATGAAGTCCAGCAGCTGGCTGACTGCATACGAGGCGCGCAATGTCGGCATCGGCCTGCGTCACGGGCTTTCGGGCCGGGCGCAGATCGGCAAGGGCATGTGGGCCGCACCTGATCTGATGGGGCAAATGATGAAGGAAAAGATCGGCCATCTGAACGCCGGGGCGAACACCGCATGGGTTCCCTCACCAACAGCGGCCACGCTGCATGCGCTGCATTACCACCAGCTCAACGTGTTCGAAGTTCAGAAGGGTTTGGGCGATGTCCCCGGCCTTGATCTGCTGCTCACCATCCCCTTGGCAGAAGGCACAAATTGGAGCGAGGTGGAAGTACGCGAGGAACTGGACAACAATGCGCAGGGCTTGCTCGGCTATGTCGTGCGCTGGATCGATGCGGGCGTGGGCTGTTCCAAGGTGCCGGACATTCATGATGTCGGCCTAATGGAAGACCGCGCTACTTTGCGCATTTCATCGCAGCACATGGCCAACTGGCTGCTCCACGGCGTCTGCACCAAAGATCAGGTGATGGATTCGCTGAAACGGATGGCAGTGACGGTGGACGCGCAAAACGCGGGCGATCCGACTTATGAGCCGATGGCAGGCAATTGGGACGGCGTCGCGTTCAAGGCAGCGTGTGATCTGGTGTTCAAGGGCGTCGATCAGCCAAGCGGCTATACAGAGCCTTTGCTGCATCAATGGCGGCTGGTGAAGAAAGCGGGATAGCGGCAGGAACGCGAACGTCTGGAACTGGGTGGTTAGCGGACATTCGAAAGGTGCGTTTCAAAGGTCGGCTATCGGGTGGTGGTTTCAATCGGTGGAAAGCGGACGTTAGAGATACGCTATCCGGGAAGTTGCTTTTGGGCCGCTAGAAGTCCTTCGCTTTGATCCGCATTACCAGGGTCGCATGCTTCCGCAGAAAGAACCGGTTCCGCTGTCTCGCTGCTACGCGCGCCGCCCGGAGGACAGCCTGAATAGCTCGCCATTCGATCAGATTGCGATGCGGTCCACCAGCCAGTATGCGCCGGTTATCCCGATCGCATAAGCGGCAAAGCGGATACCCAGCTGCACGGCGGGCTCCGCCAATTGACGGACTACGGCCAGCACTGCCAGCACGGCGATAATCACGCAGATCTGCCCTGCCTCGACCCCGACATTGAAGGCCAGAAGTGCTGGAACGATTTCCCCTTCAGGCAGGCCAATCGCGCCCAACGCTCCGGCAAAGCCGAAACCGTGCAGAAGGCCAAACAGCAGGGCGATCACCCAGGGAAACCGCAATGTCAGGCTAGGCCCGGCGCCGGGTTTGCGCAGGATCTCCACCGCCAGGAACACGATGGAAAGCGCGATCAATGCCTCCACCGGTCGCTGCGGCATGGACAGGAAACCCAGCGCGGCGCCCGCCAGTGTCAGCGAATGGGCCAGCGTGAAAGCGGTTGCCGCCATCACCACCGGGCGCGGGCGGCGCAGCAGCAGCACCAGCGCGATGACGAAAAGCAAATGGTCCCATCCGGTCAGGATATGGTCCACGCCGATCATGAAGTAGCTGCCCAGAACCTGCCATGTGCTCGCCGGACCGGTGATGGTGGCGGCCGGCTGCACGGCAGTCAGGCGGTGAACCTGTATCGGCTGGCCCAGCGGCGCGATGCGCACCAGCATGTCCCCTGGGCCGGACAAGGCAGGCACACCGATGATGCCGCCAGCCACATTGCCAGTGCACTGTACTTGCGCATTGCCAAGTATCGCTCCGCCGACGAAGCCCTGCCTGACCTCACTGGCAAAGCGGCAATTAGCCGGCAATTCAGGCGCGGCAATTTCCCCCGTGGGCGGTTGGGCCAGGGGTAGCTTCCATGCGATCCGCCAATCCCCGGCGCTATGCTCGCTCATCTCGAGATATCCGGGCCGCAATTCGTCGGCCTTCGCCGCGCCTGGCAGATACAGCAGCATGATCGCGAGCAACGCGGCCAGCAGCCTCATTTTTCCACGCTCACCCGATAGGCGCTGCGCAGCATTTCATAGGCGTCTTTCCGCCGCTGCGCTTCGGTGCTGCTACGCCAGTCTGCCTCCACCCGGTCGCGGATGTCCGCCAATTCGGGCGGGGTGCCGACAACGCGGTTGCGCAGCCGCACCAGATGCCAGCCAAATCCAGATGCAACCGGGCCGGCCCAGCTTTGCGATGGTTCAAGCGCGTCCAGTGCAGTGGTGAAAGTCTGGCCCAGCCGCCCTTCGACTATTGTCCGGTCCGCATTATCAAATGTGGAGGGCAAGGAGATAGTCTCGCCGACAGTCCGGCCGCCAGCCAGCGCTGCTCCGGCTGCTGCGCGTTCGGAGAAATACAGTTGGTCGAAACTATAGCGTACATCCGGGGCGAAGCGTTCGGGATGCTCCGCCAGCCAGTCCGCCAGCGTGGCATCGGATACCGCTGCCGTTTCGGCCATGCTGGCGGCCAGATAATCCATCTTGTTCGACAGCCGTTTGCGTACCACCGGATCATCGCGGTCTAACCCAAGGCGGATCGCTTCGCGGTAAAGCACTTCTTCGCGCAGGAAATTCTCCACCATTGTATCCAGCTCGGCATCGGTCGGCGGGCGCTGCATGGTGCGTTCCCATTGCAGCGCCAATGCCGCCCGGTCTTCGCGCGTTACCGTGATCGTCCGGCTGGCCGAATCGGCGGGCTCTCCAACCCATCCGAAAAACAGGAACAGCGCGGCTGCTGCGGCCAGAAAATGGACAATTGGCTCACGCGTCCAGGCGGGCAGGGTCATCTGGCGGCAGGTCCGATCCAGATCGGTGAGCTATAGGCCCGTTCCTGCGCCACCGCATCGGCCATCGCTTCTGGCGACAGAGTCATCTCGAAGCGCAATGCGTCGAACAGCGGCCAGCGCGGGGTCGGAATTTCCAGCACCCTGACATAGTAAAACGCCCGCTGGCCCGCGCGGTAATCGGGATCGGTCCATACGGTGCGCAATTCCGCCGCACCGATGGAATTGGTGTAGCTGGCTGACTTGCGGTCCACCGTATCGCCCACTGCGGGGACCTTGCCGTTGACCGGGCTGCGTTTGTCGCTGTCCGACCAGGCAACGTCATAGACTTTCTCCCGCGTGGTCCCGTCAGCCTCGGTCCAGCCTTTGATGATCTGCACCCGGTCAAGATGGGCGCCGTCGGGGTCCTTGAGGGCTGACACCAGAAAGCGCGGCGCTTTGCCGTTCGACACCAACTCGCCGCCCATCGGCACGCCAGTTTTGTAGCCCGCGCGTACCCAGTCGCCGCTAAACGCATTGTCGGCAAAATCGAACCCGCCGAAAAACCGCACCACCATGCGCGGGCCGGTGGTCGCATAGACTTCGCGCCGCATCATCGCGTCGAATATCTCTGCCCGAGTGTTGGCCCGCGCCCATACTGCGGCATAACCGCCCGCGAGGTAGTTCCAGCCGAACCGGCCAATGCGTGTGCCAAGGTTCTGCGGCGCGTTGGCGCGTATTGCACGGGGTTCATTGCCGGTATGCTTGCCGAAGAAATTGTCTTCGTCACCGGTTGCCAGCGCGGTGTGGCTATCCGTCGATCCGATCATCCCGAACTTGTACGGATTCGCCCCGGTTTGTTCTTCGATCGACAGGCCGCGCTTCAATGCCTCACGCAGATATTCGCCAGCCAGCATGGGATCAGTCTTGGGGCGCGAGAGCGTGAGGTTGCCGATTTCCCATCCGTTGATCCCGAAATCCGCAAATTCATCGTTGGGGGAAAGGAACGGATGGGCCTCGCTGTCCCCCTTGATCTGCGTTACTTCCACAACCGGCTCATGCTGCGCGCGCCGCCGCGCATATTCGGCGGACATCGGCCCGCCGCTGGAATCCGTCATTTCGAACATCAGTCCGTTGGACAGGTTCGAATTATGCGGAATGGCCAGAACCTTGCCGCCGGTCGCCTGCTCATAGGCGTCCATATAGTCGAACAATCCGCTAATCGTGGTGGTCAGACCGGGATAGGGCAGAACCTTGGACGTCCGCTCGATACCGTCGCGAAACATGACCACGCGGTGCAGATTGTTGCCGTCCGGCTGGAGGGTATATTCAAATCCAGCGAGCGGGGTGAAGGTGCCGGGTTGGTAATAGCGGTCGAGCGTCCGGAGCTGCGCGTTCCAGATGTCGGTTGCAGCCTCTTTCTGGCGCACGGGGTCCATCATTGCCTCTGGCAAGGTGCCCGCGCCAGCTGCGGTGATCAATTCTGCGGTCGCGCGTGTCGATTGCTCCGAGGATTCGTGCATCATGTCATACCAGCGACGCAGCGTTTTATCGCGGATAGCGATGCGCGGCGCATCGTAAATTCGCCGCATCACACCAAGCCCGTCGCTGTGATCGGCAATCACCAGAAAATCGAGCGGGCGGGCAAGCTTCGCCTTGATCCCGGTGGTGGAGGTAACTTCATCACCGCGCGCGAATTTCAGCGCATCTTCGGGGCCGAGCCGAACGCCAAAGCCGAATGCATCGATGGAATTGTCGGTATGCAAATGGGTGTCGCCCCACAGGACGGTTTTAGGATATTCGGTCAGGGCAACCGCCGCCTCTGCATTCACCACTTCAGCGGGGTCGACAATTTCAGGCCGGCTCAGCCAATAGGCGCCTGCTCCAAGAACTACCGCGGCCGCGCCGATTGATGCAAATGCTTTGCCTTTGCTCATTCCGTCCCTCTCCATGCCACCGATTTTTTCCAGTGTGCGGCAGAAATGGGCTGCAGGTCAATACTGATCGGTGGGAATCCCAGGGCAATCGGGCGAACAAGCAGGTGACAAGCGGCTGAATTGCTGAATCTATGCATATCCTCTGATTTGGAAGAGGGGATTTTGTGTTGGATAGTAGTGATCAGTCGCGCGGTGCGCTTGGCGAGG
>Ga0209284_10002214_pt1 | contig 27170 bp, 26 predicted proteins | sample FRY03_FD_187211 | JGI IMG/M metagenome (GOLD analysis project Ga0209284, IMG submission 187211) | Freshwater microbial communities from Lake Fryxell liftoff mats and glacier meltwater in Antarctica - FRY-03 (SPAdes) (version 2) | ecosystem: Environmental > Aquatic > Freshwater > Ice > Glacier...
TAATTCCATCAAATGTCACCACATAATCACTATTAGAATATACCCTTCTAGCTTTTGAGGAATGCTGTTTTTGCATTTTTAGTATCACCTCCTTATCATTCAACTTCATTCTTATATATGATCCCTCACTATCGTTTTCGTCATAAGAATCAAGCGCGATAATCTCATTGTTTATTGTATATTCTAAGTCAGGCTTACCATCATAATCAATGGATTGAGGAAGTAATGTTTTATTTATCTTAAGATTATTTTTTTGATCATTTTGAGATTTCTTAAGAAATATAGCAATGAATTTTTCGAAATCTTCATCAGATAATTTGATATTTGAATAGTATTTCCAACTCCTGCCCTCAATTGCTAAATAGACTGTGTTAGGCTTATCAGTTCCATACACTTCTAAACGAAATATCCCATCACCAGCATCCTGATTATTCCAATTCCCACTTATACGATAAGTATTATTTTCACCATCATCTTTTAGTTCTAAATTCTCTAAAACACCTCTTTCAGTTGCAGAGTATCCCATCGCAGAATAGTTTACAGATACTTTTTTTTGATCAATTTCAATAATAGAAGAACCATATACATTACCAACTTTGCACTCCCCCTCAAACCTATTACCAATTATTTTTAGGGCTTTTTGCAACCCATAATCTGGTCCAATTTCCTTATCAACAGATTGTGGCTTTGAGTAATCTGTAATCTTTTTACTATTTGTAAATTGGTATTTTCTTTTTAGTTCTTCTAAATTCAAATTAATTACTTTTTTACGTTTCACAACGAGATACTTAACACCGAGGTTATTGGTTATTGATGAAAAATCCTCACTTATAATCCATTTGTTTTTTGTTTCAACATTATCATATGTAACGGAGATATAGTCATCTTCAATATGCCAATTTCCTTTCAAATTTAATACCGAAGGTCCACTAACTCCTCTAAATGCAGAAAGGCTTAACTCATTGTTATTTGAAAAATCAATGATTGTTGAAAGATTATTGTCAAAGTCAATATAGGTCCAAGCTGAATTCGCTATAGCCTTGGTTAATTCACTTTGTAAAGTTGAGTTGTTTTTAACTTTAGTTTCCTGGCTGTTTTGACAACTAATAAAAATTATTAATGAAAAAAATAATGTTAAACGTTTCATATTTATTCTTAATTTTTTCCTATTCATGTGGCTTTTAGGATTATGCCCCGTTTTATTAAGTGGGTTCTGGACTCCACTTTTGTTTATTTTTCTTTTCTGTCACATTGGTTGGTCAGCCCTTTGGCTCTCGCAGACCTTGCTCGGTTTGAAACTTGCCCATAACGGATTGCAGATTGGCGATGTGGCGGATTTAGTAGCACAAAACTTTCAAGTTACTATCTAAGTTTGATAGAAGCACGAATGTTTGATTTACCACTAAACCCGCCATAGCCGCCAATGTGCTGTTATGGGCTGGTTTTAATTTTCGTTTCTTGTTCTTATCGCTAAAGGAATGGCAAATTTTGGCAAAAACCCTATGAATACAGTGATTAGTTTTAATAAGTAAGTGTATATTTCTTTGTAAATATAAAATGCTATTAAAACAATAAAAGATGAGGCAACACCCATAATTCCAATTTTAATATATTCACTAAAGTTGTCGTAGTTACCATAAATTTGCTGTGGTAAAAATTGATTAAAAACATCCATACCAGGAAACAGATTTATTATTAAACTAGGATAACTAGCTAAAGGTGCATATACAAAGGAGCCAACCAATGAGGCAATTATTTGCAATATGCCTCCATATAGAAAAAGCAAGAAGAGGACTTCTCCAATTATTAGAATCAATTTTGGTAAGGTCTTATTAAAAACATAATCTAATAATCCCAAATAGTCCATTCCTTTCAATTGCTCCGTTCTTTTCTTAAGAACGCTATATAGAGCCCATGAAATTATAACACTTATCACGAAACCAAGTAAAAGCCCTAAAACTGATCCTATTTTTTGCCCAACAGTACTATTTTCGCTGGTTACATAACTGCTAATAAAGCCATTGTCACCAAAAAGTCCGATGACAGTTAAATAAAGTCCTCCAATTAAAAGACCAATCGCAGAAAGTGTAAATAGAAATGTAATAAATTTTTTAAAAACATTTCCGTCATCTAATTTTCCCAAGAAGGGGATAATTAATTTGTTGTATGCTTTATCCAGAAAGGACAATGATACGAAAGGTAAATTTTGTTCCATTTTATTTCAGATTTAATTTTTCTTACTCATAAGGCTTTTCAGAATACGCCCCGTTTTTTTAAGTGGTTGCTGGTCTCCACTTTTTAATAATTAGTTTTGTCACATTGGGTGGTCAGCCCTTTGGCTTTCGCAGACTGTATCTTTTTTAACCTTGCCCATAACGTTTATGTATATGAGCTGTGGCGTGTTTTAGCACGAACCTCTACAAATATAAACTAACTTTGGGAAATCCATAAATTTTCCAAATAAGCACAGACCAAGCCATAGCTTATATACGGTGTTGTGCATAGTGCTTTCCACGTCCTGCTTGGTTTTCCGAGGTTTTCTGTTAGTTCCGAATTGAGCGTTGGCAAGACATACTCTTTTGCAATTTTTGGCTTTAGCGTTGGCTGGTGCGAATTGCAAATGTGTATGGCTTTAAGGGTTGGCGTTTCCACCAATTCCTTTATTCAACATTTCTTTTACCAGTCCGAAAATCATATTATTCACGTCTTCTTTAAATTCCTTGTTGTCAGAATAATGCTTGTAAAAATTAAAATTCGAGTTTATATGTTTTAGCATTTCATCAGCTACAACTTTGTCGTTCGTTATTTTTGCGTTCTGTTCGTCTGAATATTCCATTGAATTTTTCATTTCTTGGTTATTCATAACTCCTTCTGCAATATCTACAGCCATTTTTCGGACTTTGTCTGTATCTTCAAATTCAGTTCCGTAACGTTCATTAAAGGTTTGAAGAATGCTCGAAAGGCGGTCAATTTCAGGGTCGTTTACTCCACCACGCATTTCGGTAGGAATTGGTTTTAAATCTTCTCCTTGTTCCAAAACAACATTTGTAGTCGATTCCAATTGCAATCGGTAACTATCCATATCAATATTGTCTAAAATACCTTGAGCTAAATCTACAGAAGTATCTCCACCTAATTTATTTTGCAAGTGATTGAGGAAAATGTAAAGTCTTTCTAAATAAGCGTTTTCAAATTCCACTATTTGAGAAAGAAAAATATACAAACGAACATACGTTTTAACTTTTGCTCTAAAATCTGCTTGTTGTTCTTCTTCTAAATCGTTTCTAAAAATAGTACTCGATTCATCCAACAAAGCGTGTAATTGGTCAACAGGAACATTTGCTAAAATTCTATTTGAAAAATCTTCTACTTGTTCTCTTGTATAAACTTGATAATTGTCTAAAGCATCTTGTAAATCAAACAATTTATTTGGGTCTGTAGCTTCTCCTAAAATGGTGCTTTCAAAATAAGGTTTAAACGAGTTTTCTATTTCTTCTGCTGTGTTTGCAAAATCTAAAACAAACGTGTCTTTCTTTAAAGGATGACTTCTGTTTAAGCGTGATAATGTTTGAACAGCATTTACACCACCTAACTTCTTATCTACAAACATTGAATGCAGTAAAGGTTGGTCAAAACCTGTCTGAAATTTATTTGCAACTAATAAAAAACGATAGTCGTCTTTTTCAAATTCATCTGGAATTTTAGCACTTGGAAATCCGTTTAAACTTCCTTCTGTTTCTCCATCTATTTCTCCAGAAAAAGCAACAATAGCTTTGTAAGGACTATTTATGTCTTTTAAATATTGGTCAAAAGCTATTTTATATTTTACCGCATTTGCACGACTACTTGTAACCATCATAGCTTTTGCTTTGCCACCAACTTTTTTATTTAGATTTTCCAAAAATTGGTTAATCATTAAAATTGATTTTTTCTTAATGGCGTGTTCGTGACTTTCTACGTATGATTTTAATTTCTTTTGTGCTTTCTTTTTGTCGTATTCTGGGTCGTCTTCTATTTTCTTGAGTAAAGCATAATAACTTTGGTACGTTGTATAATTCTGCAATACGTCTTTTATAAAACCTTCTTCAATAGCTTGTTTCATTGAATATAAATGAAATGCTCTAAACTTGGTTTTGTCATTTTCTTGATAAGGAACTCCAAAGAGTTCTAAAGTCTTATTTTTTGGTGTAGCTGTAAATGCGAAATAACTTGCATTAGGTAATAACTTTCTAGCTTTTACCATTGCTCTTATTAAATCTTCTCCTGTTACTTCATTACTTTCATTTTCATCATAATTTTCAAGGTCAGATTGTAGTTCTTCTTCATCTGAAACTTTAGACAAAGTTTCATTAAGCTTACGTGCCATTTGACCGCTTAAACTACTGTGTGCTTCGTCAATGATAATTCCAAAATTAGTTCCTGGTAAATCTCCAATTTCTTCAACAATGTGAGGGAATTTTTGAATTGTGGTAATGATAATTTTTTTACCTTCTTCTAAAGCTGTTTTTAATTGCTTACTTCCTTCTGTAATGGCTTGAACAACACCTTTTACTTGTTGGTATTGTTTAATATTATCTCTAATTTGTTTGTCTAAAACTCTTCGGTCTGTAATTACAATAACAGTATCAAAAATAGTTTTATCTCCTGCTTTGTTGTGTAAACCAACTAATTGATGAGCCAACCAAGAAATGGAATTACTTTTTCCTGAACCAGCAGAATGTTGAATTAAGTATTTTTGACCTGCTCCATTTTCTTGTACATCTGCTAGAATATTACGAACCGATGCTAATTGATGAAACCTTGGAAAAATAAGTTTCTTAACTTTCTTAAATCGCTTTTTACCTTTAGAATCTAAATATTCTTTTTCTTCGGTAATAACTTGAGAATAGTTTTGAATAATGTTCGTTAAACTATCTTTTGTTAATACTTCTTTCCATAAATAGTCGGTTCTAATACCTTCTTTTGGTGGATTTCCTGCTCCGTTTTTGTACCCTTTATTGAATGGTAAGAAAAAAGAATTTTGAGCTTTTAATTCTGTACACATCCAAACTTCTTCTGTATCTACTGCAAAATTAACTACCAAACGACCAAAACGGAAAATTTCTTCGCTTGGGTCTCTATCTGTTTTATATTGATTGATTGCATCTTTTACAGTTTGGTTAGTTAATTCATTTTTTAATTCAAAACTTATTATTGGCAAACCATTGATAAACGTAACAATATCTAATGATTTTTTATTTTGTGGCGAAAAATAAACTTGACGCATAGCCGAAAAAATATTGGCTTGGTATAAGTCATTTGTTTTTTGGTTGTAATGAGAAACAGGTTTGTCGTAAAACAAGCGAAGCTTGGTATCTGTAAAACCATCTACAACGCCTTTACGTAATACTTCAATAACTCCTTTTTGTTTTATTTGGTCATTTAGACGTTTTATTATTTTTTGCTTGTAAAGTTCTTTATGGTAGTGTTTTAATTTATCTAACGCTTTGGATTGTGTTTCTTCTAAAAACTGAAACAATAAATCTTCATCAATACAATTGATGTTATCGTAATTAGTGTTTTCTCTTTGCAAATAATTGTTGCTGTCAACTAAATAATCAACAATATGCTTTTCAAAGCCATTTTCTTTTGTATTGGTGGTTTTACTCATTTTTGTTAACGCTTATTATAATTGACAGCTTTTTCTGCTACCATTGCAAAAGGTGTTTCTTCTTTTGGGATTGTAAAATCTCGTACATCAATTTTTCCAATAACAGCTTCAGCAATTAATGTTGTTTTGTATTCTTCTGCCAGAGTGATTTCTTTTTCAATGGTAGAAATGGTTTTGTCTATTACTTCTGTTTCATTTTTTATGTAATTAACAACTTCTATTTGTTCATTTAAAGTTTTTGGAATTGAAATAATTATATTATTCAAAATTCCTGTAGTTAGCTGATTAATTGTAGAAGTAGAAAACAAACCTGATTGTGCTTTGAAACTTGAAGAATTGAAAAAATAATGTAGGTATTCGTGGTTTTCACTTCTAAAAATAGTCATAAACGCTCCAAACGATTCATTACTTGCCTTTTCATCAATTAAAGCATTTTTACCTACTAATTTGATACTACCATTTCTTGAACAAATAAGTATATCTCCTTTTCTTGTTCTTTTTTTATCTGGAATTTCTGTTGTAACATATACACAATCGTGATAAGTTATTTTGCCCTTTTGAACATTGGAAGAACGAAGTACTAGCGTTCCTTCACCTTTGTCAACCATTTCTGTTGGACTATATGTAAGACCGATTATCGCTTCTCCTAAATATTTTATGCGTTTTACTTCCCAATTAGCAGGAATATCACCCAACCATTCTACTCCAGAATCAATTATTGAAACATTCGATTTTATGCCTTTTGTGACTGCCTTGTTTATAATAGCCTCTTTTTGCTCATAAAGAAGTTTTATCAACTGCTTTTTCTTTTTGATAAAACGGTTTATTTTCTCGGTTTTGTAGTTGAGAAATTTGGCTATTATGATTTGTTCCGTTTTAGGTGGTAAAGGAATCATCATATTTTTCATTTCAGAATATCTAGTTGTCCAGAGGTCTTCTACAATTCCTCTGCCATATCTATAATATTCTTCTTTAAAGAAATATGATTTTAATAGGTATTGAGAGAATTGAGGAACAATATCTATTGGCTTTAAAATTATATAAATGAGTGAAACAGAACCATCATAGACAGATATACCGCTTGAACCTTTTCTGTCAGAACGACTATTAATTGCAAAATCACCATTTAATACTAATTTTCTATTATCTCCATCAATTGATTTTGCAGCATTTTCTAATTGTGGCACAACACCATTTTTTGTTACTGAAAGAGCTGGAAAATCTTTATCCGAAACTTTTTCTTTTCGTTCATTAAAAACACTTCCAAGACGCACTTCTTGCCAATGATTTGGAATATTTTGAATCCAATCAATTTTTGAAGCTTTGATATATTTATGATTATTTTTCATTAATCAATTATTTCTTTTAACAATCCATCAGTTTCAGCTTCTAAAGTCAGAATTTCTTTTGTAATAATATCGAGATTTCTTAATGCATCATATTTGTAAAAATGTTTGGTTAACGGAATATCATATCCTACTTTCATTTTCTTTTTGTCATACCAACTATCAGAAGCAAATGGTAAAACTTCTCTAGAAAAATAATCATCAATATTTTGCTTCATTGGAACCTTTTCCGTGTCTTTTAAGTTTTTATCTGATTTTGGATTTCCTTTACTGTCTTTTAAAATTTTTCCATTTTCATCTTTTTCAGGTTGATGTGTTGTAATTTGAAAATAACCAAAATCTTTGTTTTCAAATATTTTACTGTGTTCATTCTCCTCAAATTCAAAATACATATTTTGAATTTCTAAAATGTGATTTGAATCTAATTCAACTCTTTTATCTCCTAAAGGTTTCCTCATTTTTTTTGAAAATTCATCTTTTGAAGATGCATTTATCAATTGCACTTTTCCTTTACGTTTTTCTTCTTTTACATTGCTCAAAATCCAGATATAAGTCGCAATGCCTGTATTATAAAACATATCATTTGGTAATTGTATGATACATTCTAACAAGTCGTTTTCTAAAATATATTGTCTTATTCCGCTTTCTCCACTTCCTGCATCTCCTGTAAATAGGGCAGAACCATTATGTACAGAAGCTATACGGCTACCACCATCTTTTGGGTCTTTCATTTTAGACAACATATGCAACATAAACATTAGCTGTCCATCATTACTACGTGAAGTCAAACATTGTTCTTCTAATTCTCCTTTAAAGTTTTTAATCGGTAAATTAAAACGTCTGTCGTTAATTTCTATCTTTTTACCAGAGCCTACATTTAAGTTTTCAATGTCTTGTTTCCAACTTGTTCCGTAAGGCGGATTTGTCAACATAAAGTTGAACTTTAAGTTTGGTTCAAAACCGTATTCACTTAAGGTAGAACCAAATTTTATTTTGTCTGGGTCTTCATTTTTAAGCAACATATCAGATTTACAAGTTGCATACATTTCGCCTGTATTCTCTTGTCCGTATAAATGAAAAGTTGCTTTAGATTTTATTTCTCCGTCTGGGTCAGTTGCATACTTTTTAGATTGAGTAAGCATTGCACCAGAACCAGCACAAGGGTCATACACTAAAAAAGTTCCGTTTTGTATTTTGTTTTTTACTGGCAAATACACCAAATGTGTCATTAATTCAATAATTTCTCTTGGTGTAAAATGTCGTCCAGCAGCAGCATTAGTTTTTTCGTTAAATCTGCGTATCAAATCCTCAAACATATAACCCATTGCCATAGGTGATATTTTTTCAGGACTTAATTCTACTTTTGGGTTGCAAAATTTCTCAATGAGTGAAAAAGTAATTCCACCATTTTCCAACGTTTCTAATTGGTTTCTGAATTTAAATTTAGAAATAATATCCTGTACGTTTTCTGAATAACCATTTAGATAATCCAAAAAGTTGCTGTCAATATTTTTCGGGTCGTCCAACAACTTTTTCATTGTGTATGGCGAAGTGTTGTAAAATGCCAATCCAGAACCGTGTTCTTTGCTTGTTAAAAGCCCATCAAGGTTATCCATTTTGGATTTGAACTCGTGGTGAGTTTTCAACACTTTATCTTTACTTTCTTCAAGTGCTAAATCCAATCTTCTCAAAACGGTCATTGGTAAAATAACGTCTTGATATTGATTCTCAAGGTATTTGTTTATAAGTACGTCATCTGCAACAGTCCAGATGAAATTTATAATTGGTTGTAAGCTTTGCGTATCTAAATTCATTCAGTTTTTGTTCTTTCTTTTATCGCTAATGTCGAGCGTTGGCTAAAATAGCTCTTTTGTTTTTTTCAGCGTTGGCTTTTGCGTTGGAAAAAAAAACAAATGTGCTATTTATGCGGCTGGCTTTTATAGTTCGATTTTCAATGTTTGTTCGTTTTTCCGCATTATGCACAACGTTTAGTATAACCGCAGTTACGGGATTAAATTTAATGTCTTTCGGATAAGCACCTACGGTAGCAATTACGCGTGGATTCGGACGCAGTCGAATCCGCCGTAATTGCGGTTATACATTGTTACCCAACGTATTTATTCGAGTATAACTTTGTCGACTAATATCCCTTCATCGGAAATTAATTTTATCAAGTAAATTCCTTTGGAAATATCCGATAAATCAATCTGAGAGCTAGCTGTCAATTCTTTAATTTTCTTTCCTGAAATATCATAAATAAATATTTTGTTCAAATTTTTATTTCCAATATTTATGATTCCATTTGAAGGATTAGGATAAATTAGAGCTTTTTCATTATTCAAATCTTTAATTTCCAACAAGGGCCCGTCAATAAATTGAGTTTCAATAAAATCAGATTCCACCGCTCCAGGATTATAAACTGCGGTTACGTGGGTAAAAAATCCTTCGCCATTGTTATACAACAGAAACTCCTCTCCTCCACAATTACTAACTATTCCATTTACTGGATCATCAATATTATAAATAGAAGTCTCGTTACTTATAAATAAAAATAAGTCATTTTCTCTATAAATATTGTATCCAATAATTTCATCGTGAGGTTGTTCTGGCTCATCCCAACTGAGAACAAAAAAATTGTTTGGACTTTCATACCAATGTTCCCAATTTAAGTTTTGAACCGGATTAATTTGTCCGATTGATTGAAATGCAAAGGTTAATAAACTTGCGATTGTTAGAGTAATTGTCTTCATAATTTATCATTTTTATATGTTGGGTAACATGTGTATATAAGACATGTTATTAGAATTTATAGCTGATATATTCCGTTTGTACGACATGCCCGGTTATTATTTCTCTAAAGTAGTACTTTCCATAATAACATCCAAAGGACTCTTCAAAGTTTTACTGTTAATACTCAATACCCGTGTGTAAATCTCTGTGGTTTTTATACTGCTATGTCCCAGTGCCGTTTGTATATAGCGAATGTTCACCCCGCGTTGCATCAAATGGGTAGCAAAACTATGGCGCAAAGTGTGGGGCGTACTCCAGGGGTTAGAATTCGTTTTTTTAACTGCCCTCCTGTAAATCTGTTGAATACTCTTGGTAGAATACTGCCCGCCGTCCTGCCCCTCAAACAACCAGTAAGAAGGCTTGTGGACTTTATAATAGTCGCGCAGCAACGTAAGTAATATAGGGCTCAAAACTGTATGCCGGTCTTTCTTGCCCTTAGAATCTTTAACAAATAAAAAGCCATCATCAGACCGCACATCCTTCACCCGCAACCTGATCACTTCCCCTATGCGCAAACCCGCACTGTAAATAGTGTGTAAAATGGCCTTGTGTTTGATGTTTTCAGGTGCATGGATAATGGCAATCACCTCCTCTTCACTCAAGGTGTTCGGCAAATCCTTGCTGCGCTTGGGGCGGGTAATAGTATAATATTCCCGTGGCATCCCCAGCGTGTGTTCATAATAACTCTTTATCGCATTGATCATCATGTTCTGCTTCTGCTCGCTTATTTTGTATTTCTGAACCAGTACATACACAAAACCCTCAATCTGTTCCTTGGTAAGCGTGGCAAGTTTACTTTGCTGAAAATAAACAAAAAATTGGGTCAGGTTAGACTGATAGGTGCGTATGGTAGAATCGCTGTAATTACGAAGCTTCATTTTTTGGTGATGCCTATCCAGTTCCCTCTGTATTTCTTCGGAAATAATAAGCACAGGCATTTCAGGGGGCGCATTGGTACTAACTGCTTTAAGCTTTTCGCCAAATAAAGCCTGTACCTTTTTTTTATGCACGTCTGTATTCGGAAGGCTCCACAAGCGCTGGTTAGGGTGATAATAAGAACCATTGAGTTGTTTAAATGCAATGCGTTCCTCTTTCAATAGATAAGGGATCTGAAACTTGATGCGCCCTGCATTTTTATGGGGCAAATACATTAAAATGGTAGATGTTGTCATGCTTTAAAAATCAAATTAATACAGGCTATAAACCAAAACTAACAAAAAATAAGACCCTAAACCGTTTACAAATAGATATAAATGTTTATAACCGTTTACAACGAATAGTGTATATTTATACCACACAAAGCAATGCCGTGAGAAAAACATGCAAAATATGTAAAAAAATACTGCGCGGAAGAACAGATAAAATCTTCTGCTCTGTCGCCTGTAAAAACTATTACCACACTAACCTGCGAAAAGCTTCTGGCAAAGCCGCAGAACAAATAAACGAATACCTCAAACGCAACCACGGCATCCTACTGGAACTCATCGGAAAAAACAAAACCCAAATCAAAATTTACCGAACCCTCCTGGAACAGAAAAAATTTCGCTTTAAATATCATACCCATTTTCACATCAACAGCAACGGTAAAATGTACCACTACATTTATGACATCGCCTGGATGGAATTCTCAGACGACGAAATCCTCATACTTAGAAAAAGATAAGCCTGTCCAGTACTTAGTGTTTAGTGGTTAGCGGGTTTTCGGGTAATGTGGTTTGGAATATTACCCTTAAACAGGCTCAGTGACAGTGTTGTAAATCCCTCAACCAATCAACGAAGTAACTAATTTACCATCACGCAGTCATTCAATCATTGAACCCCGAAGCCTTTTTATCCTCCGAAGCTTCTGCGAAGTAGGTTAGCGAAGGAAAATAGCAAAGGGGATACCGAATAGGGGATAAGAGAGATGAATTTCTCAATTTTGTAATTCCTTAATTTTTCAATCACTCAGTTTTTTCAGCATTTGGAATGACACATAAAATACAATTTTAAAATTTCTCAAAAACACCTAATCCAAAAAGTGCAAAATCATATTTTACCGGGTCGTCAGCATCCAGTTTCCGAAGCGAAATGTCTAATTCCATAAGTGCTTTTCCATCGTTTTGTTTTCGTTTCAACAAGCCTAATTTTCTGGCGACATTTCCGCTATGCACATCTAATGGGCAAGAGAGTTGTGCCGGATTTAAAGATTTCCAGATGCCAAAATCAACGCCCACAGCATCGTCTCTTACCATCCAGCGTAAAAACATATTTATGCGTTTAGCGGCTGAATTTTGTAAGGGGTCTGAAATATGTTTGGTAGTACGCAGTGGGTGCTCTATACTAAAAAACACTTTTTTAAATTCGTGAATCGCTTTTTGAGTCGATTTTTCTTCTGCGTGGGTTGCAAAAATGGTTTCCAGACCATAGTGGTTTGCATAGATATTTTGCAAGGCCTTTAAGAAATACTGTAAATCAATGGTATTAAAAGTGCGGTGCACAAAAGTAGATTCCAGATGGTTTTGGGAATGCGACATCACAAAATCATAAGGCGAATTGCCCATAAGCGCCATCAATTTATTTCCGTTGTTGATGATACTTTTTCTATTGCCCCAGGCGATGGTGGCCACAAGAAAAGCAGCAATCTCTATATCTTCTTTTACTTGGTATTGATGCGGAATTTGGATGGGATCACTGCTAATAAAATCGGGCGAATTGTATTGAATTACCTTTTCGTCAAGAAACTCTTTTAACTCCTTTTGATGTAATTTTTTTGTTGGCAAGAAGTAGTGTTGTTTTAAAGAATATTTCCGTCGCTCATGACTAACTTTCTGTCTGCCATATCTGCGAGTTCTTCATTGTGGGTCACAATTACAAAAGTCTGCCCAAATTCCTTCCGAAGTTGAAAAAACAAACTGTGTAAATTATCTGCAGAAGTGCTGTCCAGATTTCCGCTTGGTTCATCAGCAAAGATAATTAAAGGGTCATTTACCAAAGCCCTTGCTACTGCCACACGCTGCTGTTCACCACCGGAAAGCTCGTTGGGTTTGTGTTTTATGCGATGCGAAAGCCCAAGAAAGGTAAGCAGTTCCTTTGCTTTTTTTTCTGCTTCTGGTTTACCGGTGCGTTTAATGAATGCCGGAATACAAACATTTTCCAGAGCAGTAAATTCTGGAAGCAACTGGTGAAACTGAAAAATAAACCCAATATTCTCATTTCTGAATTTTGCCAGGTCTTTTCGGCTTAAACCGGATATGGAGGTATTGTTGATAATTAACTCCCCAGAATCTTTTGAAGCTGTGTCCAGTGTGCCCAAAATATGTAAGAGAGTTGTTTTTCCGGCACCTGAAGCGCCTACTATAGATACAATTTCACTTTTAGCGACAGTTAGATTTACTCCTTTTAAAACGTGTAAATCATTATAGGATTTATGAATATTACTAGCCTTTATCATCTTTTTCTTTTACCAGGTGAAAGTAATTATTTGTTACATTAAAAACAACCTTTTCTTATCTAAAGACCAACTTAAGAAAGGTAATCTATACGACCTCGTCTAATTTAAACAAAACAACTATCTTGACACTATTAAGAAAAAGTTAAAAGATATTTTTTGTTTAAATATTTACATACATTTGTTAAACAAAATTATTTATGATAAGTAAACGACAAAATTTGCATTAGCTCTAATATGCCGGAAAACCAGCTTCGCCCCAACCCTAAAGGGAGTCTGTTTTTCTTCGATTTCGCCCTTTAGGGAGGGGAAAATAAATCGAGGAAAATCCTGCAAATTTAAATTTTGTCGTGTATTAAAGTAAAATAAATTATTTATGAATTCAGACACATATACAATTGCAACATTGGCTGGAGGTTGTTTCTGGTGTACAGAAGCTGTATTCCTTCGTTTAGAAGGTGTAGAAAAAGTTGTTTCAGGATATACCGGCGGGAACATTAAAAATCCGGCATATCGTGAGATTTGCACCGGTAGGACAGGTCATGCAGAAGCAATTCAAGTGTACTACAATCCTGATAAAATAACATTCGAGGCTTTGCTTGAAGTATTCTTTGCTACGCATAATCCCACCACTTTAAACCAACAAGGCAATGACAAAGGCACCCAATACCGAAGCGCCATTTTTTACCATTCTGAGGAGCAAGAAGATATTGCTAAACGGTATATAGAATTTCTAGAAGAGAAAAATGTTTTTGAAAACAGGATAGTAACAGAAGTAACGCAATTTTCTATTTTTTATAATGCCGAAGAAGAACACCAGAATTATTACAATCAAAATACCGATCAGCTTTATTGCCAATATGTTATTGTTCCAAAATTAGAAAAACTTAAAAAACAGCACCACAACAAATTAAAAACCAAAGCATGAAACTAAATAATAGTATAGAATTAAATAATAGTCCCATCACTGAAAATCTTAGTAGCAGTTTTCACGATATTTTAGAAACCCTGGGAGAAGATACCCAAAGGGAAGGTATTGTAAAGACCCCGGAACGTGCAGCAAAATCCATGCAGTTTTTAACACAAGGCTACCATCAGGATGCAGCACAAATACTGGAAGCTGCTATGTTTAAAGAAGATTATGAGAACATGGTGATTATAAAAGATATTGAATTATACTCGTTATGTGAGCATCACATATTGCCATTTTTTGGAAAAGCACATATTGCCTATATTCCTGACGGACATATTGTGGGGCTGAGTAAAATTCCCAGGGTGGTAGATGTATTTGCGAGACGTTTGCAAGTGCAGGAACGGCTAACAAAGGAAATACTGGACTGTATTTATGACACACTAAAACCAAAAGGGGTAGCAGTGGTTATTGAAGCTTCCCACATGTGTATGATGATGCGCGGTGTGCAAAAGCAAAATTCTACAACCACAACTTCAGGTTTTAGAGGTGCATTTGAAAAAATGCAAACCCGCACAGAATTTTTAAAACTCATTGAAAAGTAAAAATAATTTTGGAACATTATTTGCGTTATAGTCACGAGAACAAATCTTTAACCTATTTATAATGAGTACCAAATACCAATTATTACGAAGGGGCATATTCTATGATCTAGTAGGTATGGTAAGTTATTTTATACCGTTTATCGGTCCTTTTTTAGACTTGCTGTGGGCACCGTTTGCCGCTTCTCAAATGACAAAAATGTATCCCGGTAAAAGAGGTAGAATTGCTGCCGTTATTGTTTTTCTGGAAGAATTGTCTCCTGGCTTAGATGTAATACCAACCTTCACCTTCACCTGGCTCTATGTGTTTGTGTGGAAAGGGGAAAAAGAAATTAAGCCTGAACAACATCCTATTGAAGTTGAAATAATACAATAAAAAAAGCCCCTTTTGGGGCTTTTTAATTATAACTCATTTAGTTATTTATTGAATAACCATTGGGAATGTAACAGCGATATCTGTTTCACCACCTGCATTTGCAATATTTCCTTCACTTACTCCTGCTGCATTTTTGTCAAGGTCGTGACGTAAAGTTATAGTAAAGTTACCTTGACTAGCGTCCCCTGTTTGAAAACTGAAATTTAATCCCAGTGGATTTCCATTTCCGTCAAAATCTAAATATGTTACATTAGAGATATTAAGCCCTGCACCTACCTGAAAGAAAAACTGGTGCTCGTCATCTTCTTCTGCTATTTCTTCGGTAATGTCCTCTACAGGGCTTTCCGTTTCATTTAATAAAATCAAGGAGCCGGTGTAGGTTGCATTAGGCAACAGATTCCCACTTACTGTAATTAGCGGTGGGTTTGGTCCGTCACCATCTAGGTCACGATAAGTCAATAAAATAGTAGGACCGTCAGGGGTCGTTAGTGAAGCTGTAAGTGTCGTGATTACTTCTTCTTCATTAATCGGTTCTGAATTGTCATCATCATTGGAACATGAAACCAATAAAAGTGCTGCAGTAAAAAAGAATGCTAAAAATTTCAAATTTTTCATAATTGTTTGTTTTAAAGTTAAAGTTTAATAATTAATTTTTAATCGTAACAAAATATTTCTTCCTAAGTCATCTGCATAATAACGAAGCCTGTTTAAGTAGTCCCTGTATTCTGTGTTTAAAATATTATTAACAGTGAGACCAAGCGTTAAAGTAGATTTATTAAATACCTCAAAATCCATATCTGCATTAAAATGTAAAAGGTGATACGCTTCTGGTGGTGTGCTTACATCCACTACAGCAAAAGCATCTTCTGCCGGCAAGAAAATCTCAAAATTAGTATCCGGGAACTCATTTTGCCGAAAAACATAATTGCTTTCCATAGATAGTCTCAGATTATTCCATTGTCCTTTTTCAAATTTCAGAATATTGGAAAGATTTGCAGGGGGCATATTGATAAGGGCTTCATTTGAAGTGGTATCATACCCTTTCACTATTGAAAATTTAGTATGTAAACCAAAATCAGTATTAAGTCTCACAAACGCATCCACATCTGCTCCCAGTAACGTTGCATTAGTCTGCCGAAACTCCCATACCTGAAAATTACCGCGTATGGTTTGTTCTATGCCACGTGGTTCTATCAACAGAAAATCCCGAATACTATTCACATACGGATTCACGCTAAAACCAAAACCGTTAGATTCCCTTTCCAGCGAAACGGAAAATTTATTGGCAATCTCCTGCGTAAATCGAATGTCGCCCAATTCTATCCTCGCTGCGGAATGGTGCAATCCTTCACTAAACAATTCTGAAGGATTTGGAGCCCGCGTCGCCAAAGCATAATTGAACATTAATTTATAGTTCTCTAAAAAGGAGTAACTAAACCCTAAAGTCCCTGAAAAATTATGAAAATTAAACACCGGATTTGTCAATAATTGAGTGCCAAAATCTTCTATAACAATCCCGGGAAATTCAACGTCATAACCCCTGCTTTCCCAAAGCGATTTCCTGTAAAACTTTTTAGCATCGATATGGTTATAATCATATCGAAAACCGGCTTCTAAGAGCCACGCTTCATTCAGGGTATATTTTCCCAACGCATAGATCCCGGCGTCATATTTATCATAATCAGGAATCAAGCGTCTAACGCCTGTCTCTGGATTGGCAAAATTATTCTGATACCGCATTAATATCCCTGCATTTGCTTTAAAATTCGGGTTGGCATCATAACTGATATCCGAAGTAAGCGAGTGGGTGGTAAGTTCTAAATCCACAGAAGCCCTATCCCCACGACCACCTCTTCTCACGTCAAATTCCAGTCTGTTATTGAACTGAAAATCATATTGTGCTTCCAGTTTCCCGAAATTGGCAATGCGATAAAATCCTTTCACTTTAGCTAAATGATGAGATACCTGTTGTTTAGGGTTGTCAATCACATAAGTAAAATCATTAATTACCAATGGCCTGTCACTATTTATTGCCCTGAACTGGTCATCAGCACCTCCTAGATGTGAAGCCCTCAAAATTCCCGATTCCGTATTAAAAAAGGAATAATAACCCTCAAAGCCATATTTAAATTTATTCAGACCAAAACGCAGGGATGTTCCATTTTCAATAACTGCGGTATTGCTTAAAACATACCCAGGAGCTTCAAAATCCCCAAAACGTTTAAAGGTGCCTCGTAAACTTCCATACCACCCGGTTTGATAAGTTTTTGTCATAGAAGAAGAAATAGTTCCACCACGTCCATTGGTTGCCCCGGTGACTAGAGTATTTCCAAACAAGGTATCTTTTCTAATTATCCTGCTTGGTTCAACTAAAACAATTCCGCCAACGGCATCTCCACCATATTGTAGTGCTGATGCGCCTTTTATAACAGATATACTACCTGCGGTATTTAAATCTACATTAGGCGCATGTTCCACACCCCATTCTTGATCTTGCATTCTAACCCCATTGTTCATTATAACCACGCGGCTACTGTGTAGACCATGGATTACAGGTTTTACAACATTGCTTCCGGTGTTTAACGAAGAAACCCCACTTAGTAGTTTTAAGGCGTCCCCTAGGCTTGCATAGCTTAAATTTTCTATTTGTTCAGATGTAATCCTGTTTTCTTGTTGCGATACCACATAGTCTATACCTGCGCTTCCTTTTACGGTCACCTTGTCTAATTCTTCTAAGTGATGCTCTAGTTTAATTACAATTTTACCTGAATGCGGTATAGTTACCCGAATGGATTTTGTATCACATTCAGGATGGGAAACTTGTAAATTATAGGTTCCCGGGCATAAATTATCCACACTAAAATTTCCGTCCAGATCGGTTTGCACAAATTTTTCTATACCTGCAAAACCGATAGTGGCACCCGCAAGGTTAGTACCATCATGGAAGTCCACGACAGAACCCTGAAGTATTTCACTACAGTTTTGAGAAACAGCCTGAAATCCTATAAATAAGCATAGGAAAAATAAACGCATAGGTTAATTTTATAAGTTAACAAGAAATTATCCCTTTAAAAAAAGAGATAGAGAATAGAAAAATGGAATTTTAAACGTTTGAGGGAGGACCTCGCAAATTAAAATGCAGTTGCTGGTATTTGCTGATTAGCAAATTATAAGAAGAAATTTTATTACAAAAGTTGAATACTAGTTCCTCTTTTGTTTCCTGAGAAGAAATAGTTATAGTTGGAGTGATTTGTAAGTCACAAAGTTCACAATCAAAGGACACTTCGTGAAAATGTGTTTCGTTTACTTCTGTGCAGTGTTCATGAGTGTGATGCCCATATAGGTGAAAAAAATTAAAAACAGATGGAAACAACAAAGCCACAACTAAAATTGTGGTAAGTGAATTTCCAAAAACCTTATTTTTTTCTTTTTTCATTTATGCTTTAGCAAAACTTTTTAAACCCATTTTCTGCAACATTTTCTTTTCAAAATTCCAGAAAAAAAGAAACTCACCATATAACCAACCTACGAATAATAATATGATTTGGTAAATAGGGAAAATGATTAAAATTCTAATAGGCCAAAATAACCAAAACTCTTTTGAAATTCCTAAAAGTAATGTTAAAGGTTCTCCCAATTTAGCTGCGGTACTTCCGGTAACCCCAAAAACTATAAAAATTACAATAAGTTGCCAGTTAGAAGTAATCTCCCAACGTGCTTTTAATTTTCTCATCTTAGTTTTTGGTTGTAGGTTGCTTCGAAATATTTGAAGTAATTATATAATAGATAATTGACCTCAAGGCCATAACGTATATTGGGGTCATAATTGATTTCTTGTTCATACAAATTTCTGGAGAAAGCAGAATTGTAAACCCTGTTATTATATTCAATGACATACCTTCTATTTCGGTTTTCTAAGTAGCTTAGACCATAAAAACCTTTAGTGGGTTGCGTAATCAACCAAGCATTAAAACCGGGTTCAATAATGATTATTTCATACTCAATACTTTCATTGGCAATACGTAGCGTATCGGAATAAAATTCAGAATCCGGGGAGGTTTCTGCTGTCTGGACTGTGGATTTTGCCGGTTCACAACTGTAAATTAAAAACGCAAAACCTAAGAATAGTAAAAGAGTTTTCATACACTTTAATTTACACAAACTTACGAAAAGATGCCAGTAAATGCGCCATTTTAACTGCATTTAACAAAATCTCGTCACTATGAATTTCTAAATACTTTTAGCTATTTGAATAATTTGTTGCGCAAGTTCTGTTCCTATTCTATCCTGTGCTTCTTCAGTAGCAGCGCCAATATGTGGTGTTAATGAAATTTTTGGGTTCATCAACACCTTAATTGCGGGAGTAGGTTCTTCTTCAAAAGTATCCAATCCCGCAAAAGAAAGTTTACCACTGTCTAATGCTTCTACTAATGCAACTTCATCAATAACGCCTCCTCTGGATGCGTTGATTATTGCAGCACCATCTTTCATGAGTGCTATTTGATCTTTTCCAATAACATATTGTTTTTGTGCAGGAACGTGTAACGTAATAAAATCACTGTTTTTGAGGATTTCTTCCAGAGGTTGTGTTTTAATCTCTATAGCGATGCTTTGGCCGTCAAAAAAGTCCACGTTAATTACTTCTTTATCCACAAAACTGTCTGAAGCAATAACTTTCATCCCACAACCTATTGCAATTTTAGCGACTTCTTTTCCAATTCTACCAATACCAATAATCCCCAACGTTTTTCCCCTTAATTCACTCCCTTTTGCATAGGCTTTTTTAAGATCATTAAATTTTGATTCGCCTTCTAATGGCATATTGCGATTTGCATCGTGTAAAAACCGAACACCCGTAAACAGATGTGCAAAAACCAATTCTGCAACTGAGCCTGAAGAAGAAGCAGGGGTATTTATAACATGAAGCCCTTTTTCACGGGCATAAGTCACATCGATATTATCCATCCCTACACCACCTCTTCCTATAATTTTAAGGGACGGACAGGCATCAATAACTTCTTTTCTTACCGTGGTGGCACTGCGTACTAAAACCACGTCAATCTGATGCTCATTTACATAATTTGCCAATTGTTCTTGGGCAACTTTTGTTGTTATTATTTCGATACCTGCGTCTTGTAATGCATCTATACCGCTCTTTGAAATTCCGTCGTTTGCTAAAACTTTCATGTATTCTTTTTATTTTTTAATAATCAAACAATTATTTGTTCCCTTTATGCTTTGGTTTTTAAATGTTGCATAACATCCACTAAAACCTGCACACTTTCCAGTGGCAAAGCATTGTACATAGATGCGCGATATCCACCAACGCTTCGGTGACCATTGAGTCCGTTTATTCCTGCTTCTTCAACTAAGCCTTCAAAGGTTTCTGTGAGTGCATCATCGGTTAAGTTAAAAGTGGCGTTCATTTTAGAGCGGTCTACTTTCTGGGCAACAAAGCCTGTAAATAACTCGTTTGCATCTATTTCCGCGTAAAGCAGCGCCGCTTTTTGATTGTTTATTTTTTCAATGGCAGCGACACCACCGGAATCTTTGAGCCATTCTAAAGTAAGCATGGAAACATACACTGGAAAAACCGCAGGGGTATTGTACATACTTTCTTTTTCTATCTGAATTTTGTAATCCAATATCGAAGGAATGTGACGGGAGACTTTTCCGAGAATTTCTTCTTTGATCACCACAAGCGTTGTACCTGCAGGACCCATATTTTTTTGTGCTCCGGCATAGATGAGGTCAAATTTTGAAAAATCCAAAACCCGTGAAAAAATATCACTGCTCATATCGCAAATTAAAGGAACATTTGTTTCCGGAAATTGCTGTATTTGCGTTCCAAAAATAGTGTTGTTACTGGTGCAATGAAAGTAATCTACATCTTCAGGAATGGTATATTTTTTTGGAATATAATTGAAATTAGCATCTTTTGAAGAAGCAACTTCAATAACATTTCCAAATGCTTTTGCTTCCTTAATAGCGCTACTTGACCAGGTTCCTGTGTTGAGATATGCTGCTTTTTTCTCAAGTAAATTATATGCCAACATTAGAAATTGCAAACTGGCACCTCCCTGTAAAAATAAAGCCTGATATCCTTTTCCTTCCAGACCTAAATGTTCTAAAGCAAGGCTCCTAGCATTATCCATAACCGCAACAAAATCTTTACTGCGATGGGATATCTCCAAAAGGGACAGATCAGAATTATTAAAATTGAGAACTGCTTTAGAAGCCAATTCAAAAACAGATTGTGGTAAAATACAAGGACCTGCACTGTAGTTGTGTTTTTTCATATCTATAGTAGCGGTTAAGCCGAGTTTATTTATTATTTTGATATTGCAAAATTACAGACTTCCTTATGAAATTGCGGCAGATTTAAATTAAATTTTTAACAAGAAGCTAACAGTATCCACGTTGTCAGCATAATCCCATAAATCAGGATGTTGTGTTTTGCCAAAAGTTACTTCGTTTTCCATAAAACCGGACGCTGCCACACATTGTATTTTTTCAGAATCTTCCTCTAATCTGGTTTTTAATTTTTCCACATCTTCATAATATTCATAAAAAACAGTAGCAATAGGCGAGGAGTAACTGCTATCTTCTTTGAGCATAAAAAAACCATTATCCAGCAATGGGAACAAACTCATCAAATATACGGCTTTATTATAGTCATAATTATTGGCATATTTTTGTTTGTTGATCAATGCATTCCAAGGATATACAACATTAAAAAATGTGTCAAAATTATACCCTTTCGGCACAAAAATTTTGGAAACATTTCTGCACCCTAAACCGTAATACCTGAAAATATCTTCTGCTAGTCCCTCCAGTTGTTCGCTAGTTTCCTCACCAGTAAGTATCGCTGCGGAATTTCGGTTTTTTCTTATTATATGTGGGTATTTTCCAAAATAATAATCAAAATACCTTGCCGTATTGTCGCTGCCGGTAGCAATAATAGCATCAAAGTTTTCCAGACGCGCTTCGGTAAATTTAATTTTTCCTTTCCATTTTGGTTCTACAGCTTCCAGATATTTTGCCAAATAGGGCAGAAGCTGTTTGTCTTTTGAGGATTGTTTTACCAGAACCTGGTGGCCGCATAGAAGAACCGCTAGAAAATCATGAAAGCCTACTAAAGGTATGTTTCCTGCCATAATAATAGCGACTGTTTTCCCAGCAACTTCTTCTGCGGGGTATTTTTCAAGCCAAGCAGTGAGGTTCTCTTCCTGCAAAGCAACAGACCAACTTTTTAAAGCAAACCGAATGTTTTCATTAGTAAACCAAGCATTGTGGTGTTCTGCAACCTGAATTTGATGAATCATGCCATCAAAAAAGAAATCATTTTGAGGGATATTACCATATTTTTCAGGAGTTTCTTCGGTAAATTGCGAAATAAATTTTCCTAAAGTTATAAATGCGTTTTTACGTTCTGTTAATATCATCGTGCAATTTGGTTATGAAAGGTTTTGGCGTTATTTTTGCGCAAATTTACGGAAAGAAAAAGAAAAAGCTATGGCTATTATCATAACAGATGAATGTATAAACTGTGGTGCATGTGAACCGGAATGTCCCAATACAGCAATTTATGAAGGAGCAGATGACTGGCGTTATAAGGATGGTACCGATTTACAGGGCAATGTAGTCCTTCCTGATGGAAAAGAAGTAGATGCAAATACTGCCCAAATTCCGTTGAGTGATGAGGTATATTATATTGTTCCAGACAAATGCACTGAATGTGTAGGTTTTCATGACGAACCGCAATGCGCGGCAGTATGTCCAGTAGATTGCTGTGTCCCCGATGATAATCATGTGGAAACAGAAGAAGAATTATTAGCGAAACAGCGCTTTATGCATCATAAATAAACTTTTTAATTTTTATAATTTACAAAACGGAAACTAGTAATGGTTTCCGTTTTTTCTTTATGGGATATTTTAGAAAATGTGTAACTTCGTCATTAGCTAATTTAAAATACCTTTATGAAACCACTTTTGCTTTTTGTAATCCTCTTATTTGCCGGAAATACAATTTCAGCACAATGCAGTTATGACAGTACCATTACTTCAGACCCCGACTTAAGCGGTGGTAATGAAGTGCAATGTTCAGATCAAATTATTGTTTTTACTGCACCTTCAGGGTATGACAGTTACCAGTGGAAATACAAGTTCTCTACAGGAGGGACACCTACAAATTTCCCGGGTGAAATTAACAATACCCTAAGCATTGTGGCCGGGGATTTGGGGTTTGCATATGTTTTTGTTACCATAATCGATGATGGTTGCACTGAAAACTCTAACGATATCTTGTTTGATACCTGGATATTTTTATCTCCTGCCATAGCACACGATTCAGACACAGATCTTTGTTTTGGGGAAACTTCCATTATTTCCAATGCTTTTGGCGGACCGCAAAATTTCAGATGGTACAAAGATGGGGTTATAGTACAGGAAGGTACTCAGGATTTCTATGAAGTTTCAGAGGCAGGCTCATATATTCTTGAAGCTTCATATCCCCAATGTCCTGAACAATGGTTATCCAGTGGCGTTCCTGTAACGTTTACAGTAACAGGAGAAGATACAACTATCACAGAAACGGATGGCACATTATATACTACTGAAAATGGTACAAATTATAAATGGTTTTTAGAGGATGACGAGATTGCAAGTGCGACTACCTTTTTCTATACCCCTGTTACCATAGGAGAATATACTGTACAAGTAACATTTCAAGGTGCAGAGACATGTATTGTAACTTCTGAAGTTCATTTTTTTGATGGACTATCCATTGCAGAGGACATTTTAAGGAAGACCGTTTATTTTGAAAACACGGTTGCAAAAAATGCAGGTTTCCTGCTCCATAACAAAACAAATCAAGTTGTTCAGTACTCTGTTTTTGATCTTGCGGGCAAAGAAGTTGTTTCAGCTACTTCTAATTCTTCAGTAATAGAAATTAGGGCTGATTTCTGGAAGACTGGTATGCATATATGCAAAGTGACAACTACAAGGGGGAATCTGCATACAAAATTGGTCAAATAATATTTTTCTAGGGATGATTTAGAATTAAAGATTATTATCCTTTATCCTGGATTTTACAGATTGTGGTTTCAAAAAGATTTTTTTGTACATTAGACTATTATCCATATATCTTATGCCATATTGGTTATATATACTACTCCTTATTTTTATAGCCTATGTTGTAGTAAGCGTGGTGCTTTATTACGTTCAGGATTATTTTTTGTTTAAACCGGAAAAACTTTCTAAAGACTTTCAGTTTTTTTACGAAAACCAAAAAGTGGAGGAATACAATCTAGAAACAGAGGATGGAGCCGTTATTAATGGCTTGCATTTTATAGTGGATAACCCGAAAGGTATTGTTTTATACCTCAAAGGAAATTCTAAAAGTATAAAAGGGTGGGGGAAGTTTGCAGTCGATTTTACGCGACACGGCTTTGAAGTTATTATGCTGGATTATCGCGGTTTTGGAAAAAGTACCGGAAGGCGCACACAGAAAGCGATACAAAAAGATTTGCAAATCGTCTATGACAAAATGAAAGGGAGAGTTCTAGAACGCTATATTATTCTCTACGGAAGGTCTTTAGGTTCCGGGTTTGCCACAAAACTGGCATCTCAAAACAACCCGCGTATGCTTATTTTGGACGCACCTTATTACAGCTTGACCAAAGTTACCGCACGATATATGCCTTTTATGCCGCTCTCTTTGTTGATAAAATTCCCGTTGCCTACTTATAAGTGGATAAAATATGTAAAATGCCCCATCCATATTATTCACGGTACAAAAGATAGTTTGATACCTTTTAAAAGCAGTATACGCCTTTCGCAACTCAATGCTAAAAACACCAGACTTTATGCGGTTATAGGCGGCGGGCACAAAGATTTGAATAATTTTGAATCCTACCATAAAATGCTCCGTGAAATTATGCATTCTACCAAACAAAAAGTAGACCTCGAAGGAAGTAGTTTTTCTGTAGTGCACAGTGCAAAAAAAACTAGATATAATGGTTAAAAAGCTTATTTTTGCTGTCCTTATAATCTATGTCATGCTATTAGCTTCCATTACTTTTTTTCAAGAAAAACTAATTTTTTTGCCCTCAGTGCTACCAGCTGACTATGCCTATTCTTTCAAAAATACGTTTGAAGAAATAAACCTCAGCGCAAATGACGGGGCTCAATTAAATGCATTGCATTTTACTGTGGAAAACCCCAAAGGAGTGGTTTTATATTTCCACGGAAATGCAGGCGATTTATCGCGCTGGGGAGAGGTAGCTTCTTATTTTTTGCAATATGACTACGACGTTTTGGTAATGGACTACCGCACTTACGGAAAAAGCACTGGTAAACTTAGTGAAGAAGCACTTTATGAAGACGCACAACTTTTTTATAACCACATACTGGAAAAATATTCAGAAGATGAAATTGTGGTTTATGGAAGATCCTTGGGCACTACATTAGCAACATCTGTTGCGGCTGCTAATAAACCAAAAAAATTAATATTGGAAACTCCTTTTTATAATTTGCACACCGTGGCAAAAAAGCGATTTCCTATTTTTCCGGTGGATTATTTATTGAAATATAAATTTGCAACACACAGGTTAATTAAAAAAGTGGATTGTGATATTATAATTCTCCACGGCACAGAAGATACTGTGGTTCCTTATGCTTCGGGCAAAAGATTATTTGATAGTATTCCCGGAAATAAAAAGGAATTTATTACCATCACAGACGGCACCCATAATAATTTAGCAAGTTTTGATTTGTACCATTCCACAATTGAAAGAATTTTAGAATAATTTTTTACTCAATATCCTTGGTGATATCCTCACAATTGGTTCTTTTAATCTCTGTGGTTGTTTTTTGGTCCCCATCCCTGTCAAAAATTTCTCCATTGATTTCTACCTGACCGGGCCTTTCAATCTGTATTTTATCTTCCAGGATAGTTAATGTTATTTCTTCCATCTGATTTTGTCCTTCTACCCAATAATCGTAAGTGGCTTTTATGACATTATCTTCTCTTTTTCCGTAGAAATCACCCACAGTTTTGTCCTTTTCTGTAATTTCTATAATATATGTCCCTAACACTTCTGAGCCTTCTATTTCCAAAGCAATTACAGAAGTCATCCCTTTATCGGATGAAGCAAAGCACATTCTGCCGTCTTTTACCTCTTTAGAACCGATGTTGCAGGAGGTAATTGTGAAAGCAACAAATATCAAGCAGCTATACAGTACATTTTTCATAAGTATGGTTTTAGGCTTTATCAAACTCAACCATTAAAAGTAAACAATTATTATATTCGAAAAAAAATAAAATAGAAAATCCTTTTAATGCATTTTTATAGGAAGACAAAAAAAATTAAAAATACGGATGGATATGGCCTCTTTCTCTTCTCTCGTTGTAGGACGGATATAGAAATGGCATGGACACGTCCTTATACACCGAATTCCTAACCCTATTGCTGTCGAAATAATTGGGTGTACCAACTTGAAATTGAATAGTGGATTCTGTAGGTTTTGGAAGTGTAAAGCCTAAACTTTCTGCGGTTATTTCTTTCTTAATGGTGTTTTTCCTGTTGAGGTAAGAATCTTGCTGGGTTAAAGCGTCCATCATACTAACCGGATTCCAGTAGTTAGATGCATTTACCCTTAAATTTTTTGTGAATTCCACTTTGCCTGATTTGTTTATAAAATCACTTTTCTCGACTATATGAAAAGAAGGAAGTGTCTCTGCATTTATGGTCAGGAAATGTTGTCCAAATTCTTGTGCATGAGCAGAAAACCCAAGACATAAAATAAAGAAAAGAAATACATTTTTCACCTTATTATTTTTCACAAATATAGAAAACGTTTTTGACATTTATATCGATCAATGTTTATGCCATGATTAAGAAAAAAATAATATTGCAATTTAAAAACAATCCCGAAGTGTAACTAATCAGTCTTGATTTGCACTTCAAATTTAGCAATAAGTTTTAGTGCCTCCAATAGATTCATTTCATTTTTAATAGTAGTGTCAATAATCGAGCGTATTTTGGCGAAGTTTTGAGCAGCTTG
>Ga0209284_10002217_pt1 | contig 27150 bp, 15 predicted proteins | sample FRY03_FD_187211 | JGI IMG/M metagenome (GOLD analysis project Ga0209284, IMG submission 187211) | Freshwater microbial communities from Lake Fryxell liftoff mats and glacier meltwater in Antarctica - FRY-03 (SPAdes) (version 2) | ecosystem: Environmental > Aquatic > Freshwater > Ice > Glacier...
ACATCGTCAGCAGTGAAAGGCACACCGTCAGACCACTTGGCACCTTCGATCAGGTGCATGGTCAACTGCATGCCGTCATCGCTCCACTCCCAGCTTTTGGCCAGGTTCGGGAAGGGTTCCACGTCCTGATCAGCACGGAAGAGAGGGCCGGTCTTGACCAGAGCCTGGTAGTTGAAGGACATGGATTCGATACCGAACCAACCGGAGGTGACGCCAGCGCCGTTGTTCCAACCGGCGGTGGGGCAGGCGGAGAAGTCCCGCCAGACATCGCCATAGACGCCGATGCCATCGGACATGCCGCCGGCCAGGATGACCTTCGGTTCTTTAGGCAGGCGATCAGCCACGGGGGGCAGGTCACCGGCTTCCACCAGCGCTGTCACCCAGGCCGGCTCGTGATATTCGGGCAGAGCCTTGTAGGTCACAATCTCGCTGATGGGCAAGCGATTGACAGATACACCGCCCAGGTCCAGCTCCGGCGGAGCAGGGAAATCAATCGTGTCACCGGGGCGCTGGCCATAAGGCGTGTCGATCATCGCCATTTCGGCTGGTGCTTCCGCAGCGGCAGGGGCTTCGGCAGCGGGTGCTGCTTCGGCGGGTTTGGCCGGTTCCGCCGCGGCGGGTGCGGCTGCCGGTGCTTCGGCTGCAGGCTCTTCGGTCGGCCCACAGGCCGCGAGCACTATCAGCAAAAGGCCGAACAGCAGCGAAAGGACTACTCTTCGTTTTGTCATACTTTTCCTCCTGAGGTGAACAAAAAAGAAACGACACACGGAAAACCGGGAGGTCCCGGTGGGGAAAGCGCTAAAGAAGTTCGACTTTTTCTGAAAAGTCGAACTTCTGGGTCCGATTATTCATGCAGCCAGCAGGCCACCAAATGACCGTTGCCGTCCAACAATTTCAGTTCGGGGGACTGCTCATTGCAAATCTGCATTCGGTGCGGGCAGCGCTCGGCAAAGGCACAGCCGCGGATGTCAACCGTCGCGTTGGGGACCATCCCTTCAATCGGGATGAGTGTCTTTGTCTTGCGGCCCAACACAGGCACAGATTTGAGCAGTCCTTCGGTATACGGATGTTTGGGGTTGTGGAAAAGGGTATGCACGTCGGCAAATTCCACCACTTTGCCCAGATACATCACAGCAATCTCATCCGCCACCTGGGAAACCACGCCCAGATTGTGGGTGATGAGCATAATCGAGGAGTCGAAATCCTCCTGCAACTCCTGCATCAGTTCTAAAATCTGGGCCTGCACAGTCACGTCCAGCGCCGTTGTCGGCTCATCGGCCACCAGAATTTTCGGATTGCAGGAGAGAGCCAGGGCGATCATCACCCGTTGGCGCATACCGCCGCTCAGTTGATGGGGAAATTCGTGCAAGCGTTGAGCCGGGGCCGCAATATGCACCCGTTGGAGCATCTCTTCGGCCCGCTCCAATGCCTGCCGCTTATTTACGTCCTGGTGGAGCATCACCACTTCAGCAATCTGATCGCCGATTGCGTGCAGCGGGTTCAGGGAAGTCATCGGCTCCTGGAAGATCATAGCAATCTGGCCGCCCCGAATCTCCCGAATCTGCTTGCCCCGGGGGTTGAGCTTGGCCAAGTCTACAATCGTGCCATCTTCCTGGTGAAGCAACATCTCGCCTTCCACAATCTTGCCCGGCGGCTCTTTGATCAGCCGCATGATGGAATGGGCAGTCACACTCTTGCCACAACCGCTCTCACCCACAACGCCCAGCGTCGATTGGCGTCCCAGTGTCAGGTTAACGCCGTTGACGGCCTTGACTGTGGCCCGTTCAAGAAAAAAGTAGGTCTTGAGATTTTTAATTTCCAGAAGGGGTTCGGAAGCAGTCTTGATCGTTTGTTCCACCGGGTGGTCCTCGGGTGACAAGAAATGAAAATGCCGTCGCCAGAATCAGCGCGCAAACGCGCCTGTGCAGCGCATCCGTCAATGGACTTCCACACATTATGCGGTTAGGGACTACGGCTTGAAATCGTTATGATTGGCAGGCATATTGGGTCAAAGAAATGCTAACCCAAATGGACAAATCGGGACAGTTGGGGTTGCCGTTCCAGATCGTTGCTCAAAACTTTTAGGAAAACGTTTTAAGCGGAGATAGAATCTATTGTAATTAGTCCGGCGTTCTTTGTCAAATCCGATTTTTGTCCCGTCGACAGTGGCCTTTATCTCTACTATACTCTCTTACATCACCCATCGTCCAGAAAGTTTTAATCGTTGATGATCACTGTCAAACACGTTGCCCAGCGCGCCGGCGTCTCGCAGGGCACTGTCTCCAATGTCCTCACGGGCAAGCGACCCGTCTCTCCCAATACCCGCACCCGCATCCTTCAGGCCATCGAAGAACTCGGCTATAAGCCCAATCTTCTGGCGCGCAGCCTGGTCAACCGGCGCAGCCACTTTATAGCGGTTGTCACGTCGGAGGTAGAGCACTTTGGCCCTTCCCACATCCTCAGCGGCATCGACGAGCAGGCCGAAGAGTTGGGCTATTCTCTCCTGCTCACACTCATGCGCGACCCGGCAGAGACCGACGTGGAGCAGACAATTACGAATCTGGTGGCGCGAGGGGTGGATGGGATTACTTGGGCTGTGCATCAGGTGGGAGACAACCGGCGCTGGTTCACCGCAGAACGGCGCAAAGAATTGCCGCCCATCGTCTTTGTCACAATGGAACCCAAGCCCGGCTTTACAATTATCAACATAGACAATTGGGCTGGGGCCGAACTTGCGGTCAATCATCTGATCAGTGCAGGCCGCAAAGTTATCGGCCACATTACCGGCCCACAGGAATGGTGGGAGGCCAGGGAACGTTTGCAAGGCTGGCGGGATACGCTCTCCGCGGCGGGGCTGGAACATTCGGACGAACTGCTGGTCCACGGCAATTGGAGCGCAGAGAGCGGGGAGAGCGCTCTCCGTCAACTCCTGGCCCGACGGCCCGATATGGATGGAATCTTTGTGGGCAATGACCAGATGGCACTGGGCGCGCTGCAAGCGGCCCATCGCCTGGGGCACGCTGTCCCGGCGGATCTGGCGTTGGTAGGCTTTGACGACATACCCGAATCCCGCTACTTCTGGCCGCCCCTGACGACAATCCATCAGGGGCTGTTCGAGATTGGCCGGCTGGCTCTCCAAAGCGTGCATACCAATATCGAGGGTACAGCGGCGAAGAGCGACAAAACGATTGTCATCCAGCCGGAACTGATCGTGCGCGAAAGCTCGAATGGCAAAGCGTAGGGGCCGCTGCTTGCTGCGCCCGATACACAGCAGGCGCAGCAAGCAGCGGCCCCTACCCAATCGACCGCTTCACCCCCTCTGCCACCCGCATCCCGCCCAGGGCCACCCCAGCGGTAGACTGGCCGGGGAAGATGCTGTCCCCCACCATCCACAGGCCATCCAGCAGTCGGGGCGGCCAGGCACGAAAAAGATTGGTCTGCGGAAAGCCACCCACCCAACCCCATTTGCGCCGGGTAAAACGTTGAAAAGTGACCGGCGTCCCCGGTTTACAAATTTGGACAGCCGCCTGCAGGCCGGGGATGGCTCGCTCGGCCACAGCCAGCATTTTGTGGGCAAATGCCTCCTTGCGCGCTTCATAGGCCGGTCGATCCGTCTGGAAAAGCGTCCACCAACTCGCCAGTTCCGTGTGGGTACTCAGGGTCAGTGCCCGCATTCCCGCGGGTGCGCGGCCCGCGTCCCAGTCCGGGCTGATGGAGAGAAAGACTGAATTGCCCTCGCCCAGGGGTCGCCCCACCAACACCTGATGGTGCAGTGACGAATCATCGGGAATCACACGGCCATCCACACCCGCATAGACGGTGAATGCACCCCAGCCATCTGCCGGTTGCGGGGGAAGTTTGCGCAGGCGGGATGGCGCATCCTCCCCCAATAGCTCGGCGATGTTCCAGGGCGGCAGATTGACGACCACCCGATCCGCCTCCAATTCCAGCCCTTTCTTCGTGAGAACAGCCACAGGCCGCCCCCGCTCCCGTCCCTCTCCCATGCGGATACGCGTCACCTCCTGGCGATAGAGAATCCGCCCACCGTTGCGCTCCACCGCCGCGGCCAGCGTTTCGGCCAGCGCGCCGATGCCCCCTTCCAAATGGACGACACCCCGCCGGGGCAGGTCCAGCGCAGACGCACCGTAAAGCGCGTTGGCCTGTTCGCTGGTGGTTTGGGCTGCGATCAGCAACTGCCCGTCCACAAAGAGGCGCAGCCTGTCCGATGTCCTGCACAGATGACGGCTGACCGGCGTAAAGGCATCCACAGCCAGGCCGGGCAGCCCTAACGCTTTGCCCGCGCCCAAGCGCTCCCCCAGCCAGCTTCCTCCCGCGGACAACAGGCCCACTCCCTCCCGTGCCGATTGGGGCGGCCAGGCGGGCGAGCGCAGAGCCAGAGACCAGAGCGCGTCTGCCGTCTCCTCCTGCCAGCGGAAAAAGCCCTCGGATTGCGGGCCAAAGGCGCGCCGCCGTTCGTCCCAGCGCCGCTCATCACCGTAGCGGGTGATTCGTTCCCCATCCGGCAGATGGACTTGCATCACTTCCGCGGATGGATGGGCGGGCCAGGCCGAGACGCCGGTTGCCTGGGCCACCAAATCCATCGGCCCATCGGGATAGAAGCCACCGGCCAGGGTGGCCCCGGCCTCAAAGCGGTAGCCCTGATGGTAGAAAGTCCCTGCACAGCCGCCGGGATAAATGTGGGCTTCCAGCACAGTCACGTCATATCCTTGCCGGGCCAGAATTGCGGCGGTGGTCAACCCGCCAACGCCCGCACCGATCACAATCACCTTTGCACCCATTTCCCCGTCCTTAGCATTGCTTGAATCTGCCTGTTCAACACAACTATGCCAGAGGAATTGAATAATATCAAGTTTTTGCACAGATAATCCACGGAGAATATTGACAAATTTTTGGTCGTGCATTACCCTTTAGCTGACATAAAGAATGAAATCAGTCTATTTTTTATATGGACAAAACATTTACAACTATGTTATAGTGTTTCTATCGCAATTGATATACAACTATTGACGGAGCATCTGCATGGACCGCACCACGCCAACATTCAACCTCAAAGCCGTTGTACAGGAGACGGGCATCAAGCCGGACACCCTGCGCGCGTGGGAGCGACGGTATGGCCTACCCGAACCGGACCGCAGCAGCGGCGGTCACCGCCTCTATTCCCAACGCAATATCGACACCCTGCGCTGGCTTCTCATCCGCCAGGACGAAGGATTGAGCATCAGCCGCGCCGTGGAACTGTGGCGACGGTTGGAAAGCGAGGGGCAGGACCCACTGGTTTCAGCCGAATATAGTCTGGTCGAGTCTGAATCGACCGCGCCATTGGTGGTTGGCGAGGAGGTGGTTGCCTTTCGGGAGAAGTGGATTGCTGCCTGTTTGGGCTTCGACGAGCGCCTCGCCGAACAGATTCTTGCCCAGGGTTTTGCGCTCTTTCCGGCAGAGGTGGTCTTTATGGAAGTGTTGCAGCGGGGCATTCGCGAGATTGGCGAAGGCTGGTATGCGGGCGCTGTCTCTGTGCAGCAGGAACATTTTGCCTCGGCCCTGGCCATTCGCAAGTTGGAATCCCTGTTGAGTGCTACACCGCCTCCGTTGCGATCCGGTCGTATTTTGGTGGCGGGCGCTTCCGAGGAGGAGCATATCATCGGCCAATTGCTCTTCCAGCTTCTGTTGCGGCGCAAAGGTTGGGAGACGGTCTATTTGGGTGCAAGAGTCCCCTTGCAGCGGCTGGAAGAGAGCGTGGATGTGGTGCATCCCCAATTGATTGTACTGACCGCCCAGCAACTCTACACAGCCGCAACGCTCCAAACAATGGCTGAAAATCTGGCGCACAAAGGGTTGGCCGTTGCCTATGCGGGGCGAATCTTCAGTATCGCGCCCGATGTGCAGTCACGCATTCGTGGATACTATCTGGGGAACACTTTGGCTGCCGCTGTGGATCGGGTGGAGAGCCTGGCGCCCAATGCGCCGCCCCTGCCCGCAGTGCCGCCTGTTTCGCCTGAATACACGGCGGCTCTGGTCCATTTCAAGAACAAAGCCATGGCGATTCAAGCCCGGATGCTGACGGCGATGGATCGGGGGGATATGCAGCCCAGCCATCTGGAAGTTGCGGGGCTAAACTTGACCCGTTCGATCCATGCCGCGCTTCAATTGGGTGATATGGGGCTGATGAGCGGAGAGATGGAGTGGATTCAGGGGTTGTTGCACAATTTCAAAATCCCCCAGGAATTTTTGAGCCTCTTTCTATTCGGCTACCGCAACGCCGCCCACGACCTGCTCAGCACGGATGGCAAGCCTGTCCTCGACTGGCTGGATAGCGTGTGCAGCAACGTGGCAGTCGGAAAGTCGGTAACCGCATGACACAGAGAACATCTCCGACAGGAATGGGGCCAAAAAGGGGGCCGAAAATGGGGTCGGGAACAGGAAGACAGATATTTATGCGCCTCTCTCTCGCATTGTGCATCGGGATAGTTGCACTCTTGCCAGCCACCAGCGCCCACGCCCATCAGCCTTTTTTCGAAGAAAACGACACCACACCTGCCGCGCCGATTGTCGTCGCCAATCCGACGATTTCCACGGCTCTCTACGCCACGTTGGACCGGACAGGGGATGTGGACTACTTTATCTTTGACGGCACAACAGGTACGCGGGTGGAGATCGGCATCACAATCCCCCAAATTGAGGGACAGGAAGCGTTTGCCCCAACAGTCGCTCTCGTCGGCCCCGGTCTGCCTGGCGCAGAGAGCGCTTTGTTGCCGGATAGCCAGAGCCGGGAAGTGGCGAATGGAGTGGGTCTTTACCTTTTGCAGCCGACTGCGGCCACGACCTTCTACGAACCTTTCAGCCGGACCAGCTATTGGCGACGCCAGCGGGAGACCGTTACGCTGCCCGCGGATGGGCGCTATACACTTGTGGTCTGGTCCGCCGAGAAACAGACAGGGCGTTACACGCTGGTCGTGGGTGATCGGGAAGTGATGGGCGGCGATCCGCTTTTCCCACTCAAAATGTCGTCCTATTGGACACCGGTGAAAGGCGAGGGCATATCCACAGCCACAGCCACAACCACTGTTGCACCTGCTGCCAATCCGGAACGCGCCCCGGAAGCCACGCCATCCTGCCACTGGCTGGCACGTCTATTGGCCCGCTTCCGCAGTCATTCCCAGGGCTGTTGAGTCTGCGCTCTTTCTTCTGTAGAATAGCCATACACCCTCTCTTGGCTGAGCTACGAAAACCCACCCACTCAATCGACAGCAGACCCGGCAGGTTCGGACAAATGGCAGCAGTCCGTTCGGCGGCGCCCATTGGCAGTCCGCAGTCGCACGCATGAAATTCGGGAAGAGAAACTGATCCCTACGACAGGCTGGATACCACCGGATGATCTGAGCGTTCAACAGCAGCAGCAGCAAAAGCAGTAGAACGCGAATGACGCGGATACGAGCGGAGCGGAAGACGAGCTCCGCTCTTTTCGCGTCATTCGCGTTCTGCTATGGAATCGCGGGTCGTGGGAAATCTGCCCTTCACAAATGGACGCAAATGGTGTTACAATTGTGTAAGTGACGTTATTCTTATCTACAGGATGGACGACCGATGATCACACCCGCCAATCTCCAACCCAAACTCAAAAACGTCTTTACCGAACCCCAGGCGGCTGTCCTGTCCGAAGTAATCCACGAATCTTACAGCAATCTGGTGCAGACCAGCGATTTCAACGAATTGAAGGAGCTTGTGCGCCAGGTTGTTGTCGCCCAGGTGGAGACGGGGCAGCAGATCAAGGAATTGACTGCCGCCCAGAACCGCACAGAAGAACGGCTGGAAGAACTGGCCGTTGCACAGAAGGAGATGGTCGTTGCCCAGCAGGAAACCCAGCACTCGCTGCAAGCGCTGAGCAGGCAAGTTGGCGGTCTGAGCGATCGTTTCGGCGCTGGCGTGGAAGAAGCCGCGCTCGGCATCGTCTATTTTGTATTAACCACAGATCTGGGCTGGAAAGTAGACGTTCTGGACAGCGGCTGGCATCAGTGGGAGGACGTTGAGGAAGAAGTCGATTTGTACGGGCAGATTTTCGACCCCGAACGCCCCAACACGAAAGTTTGGCTGATCGGCGAAGCAAAGTTCAATCTCACTACACGGGATGTGGAACGTTTTGCCGCCAAAATAGACCGAATACGGCCCTACGCAGAGGGTGTGATATTCCCCGTCGTCTTCTCCTACCGCTTGCGTCCAGAAGTACTGTCTGCCATCAAAAACGCAGGCTTACATTACATCGGCTCGAATGGACGAATGAATTAACCCGCAAAAAAAGAGCCGCCCGTCGCTTGTCTGACGGGCGGCTCTTTTTGATTGGCGTACAAAAACACCCGGTTAGCGCCCGGTTAGCGCCCGGTTAGCGCCCGGTTAGAGGACGTTACGATTTAGCGGGCGTTGAACTGGGCTTCCACCACCGCCATCGTCGCCACATTCACAATATCAATGACTTCCGCGCCCGTCTCCAACACCTGAATCGGGCGACCCATCCCCACCAGAATCGGGCCGATTGCCTCCGCACCGCCCAGCCGGTTGAGCAACTTATAGGCGGTGTTGGCCGCGGCCAGGTCCGGGAAGACGAGGACGTTGGCATCGCTCACCGCGCTGAAGGGGAAGTTCTGGGCCATCCGTTCCGGCAAAACGGCCACATCGGCCTGCATCTCCCCGTCCACCACCAGGTCCGGGCGACGGGATTTGACGATCTCCGTGGCCTGGCGCACTTTGTCCGAGAAGGGGTGGCGGGTGCTGCCAAAGTTGCTGAAACTGAGCATCGCGATGCGCGGTTCCACGTCGAACTGCACGGCCACATCCGCGGCGTTGATGGCAATCGTCGCCAGCGTCTCCGCGTCCGGGTCGATGTTCACCGTAGCGTCGGAGAAGAAGTAGGGGCGTCCCTGCACCAGCATCAGATAGACGCCGCTGACCACCCCCCGATCCGCCTGGGAGCCGACCACTTGCAGGGCCGGGCGCAGCACTTCGGGATAGTTGTAGGTGAGGCCGGAGACGAACGCGTCGGCGTCGCCCTGCTCCACCATCATTGGGCCAAAATAGTTGGGCTGGCGCAGCAGGTCACGGGCCAGGGAATGGGTGACACCCCGGCGCTGGCGGCTCTCGTGGAACTTCTCCGCGTAGCCCGCCCGCTTGTCACTCTCATTGGGATCGACGACTGTCGGGCTAAAGCCTACCGCCAGCTCCGCGCATAACTTCTGCACGACAGCCGGTCGCCCCAGCAGAATCGGTACGGCGATCCCCTGGGTTGCCAGGGCGTGGGCAGCGCGGATGACCTTCGCCTGCTCGCCCTCGGCAAAGACGACCCGCTTCGGGTTGGCCTTGGCTTTGGTCTGCATAGAGCGCATAATCTGGTAGCCGGCCCCAATACGGGCTGCCAGCTCGTCCATATAGACGTCCAAATCGATGTGCTTGCGAGCCACGCCCGTCTCCATCGCGGCTTTGGCGACCGCGGGGGCCACCCACATCAGCACACGGGAATCGACCGGCTTGGGGATGATATAATCCGGCCCAAAGCGCAACTGGTCCAGATCGTAGGCTTTCATCACACTGTCGGGCACATCTTCCCGTGCCAGGGCTGCCAGCGCGTGGGCCGCAGCCAGCTTCATCTCCATATTGATGTCCGTGGCCCGCACATCCAGCGCGCCCCGGAAGATGAAGGGGAAGCCCAGCACATTATTCACCTGATTGGGATAGTCGCTGCGCCCGGTTCCCATAATCACCGTATCGCTGCGAGCGGACATCGCCAGATCGTAGGTAATCTCCGGGTCAGGGTTCGCCATCGCGAAAACGATGGGATTGGCCGCCATGGAGCGGATCATATCCTGGGTGAAACTATCGGCGACGGAAAGACCGATGAGTACATCGGCGCCCATCACTGCTTCTTCCAGCGTGCGCAGATTCGTCTCCACGGCCCGCGGCTCTTTCCACTCGTTCATGCCCGCGGTGCGCCCCTTATAGATAACGCCTTTGCTGTCGCACATCATAATATTGGCGGGGTTTGCGCCCAGCGCCACATAGAAATTCGAGCAGGCGATGGCCGACGCGCCCGCGCCGTTGATGACGATACGCACGTCGCCAAAGGATTTGCCGATCACTTCCAGGGCGTTGATCAGCCCTGCGCCGGAGATAATCGCCGTGCCGTGCTGGTCGTCGTGGAAGACGGGAATATCCACTCTCTTCTGCAATTCCTGCTCAATTTTGAAGCATTCGGGGGCTTTGATGTCTTCCAGATTGATGCCGCCGAAAGTGGGTGCAATCATCTCGCAGAAGCGGATGATCTCGTCCGGGTCTGTCGAGTTGACCTCAATGTCAAAGACATCCACATCGGCAAAGCGCTTGAAGAGCACCGCCTTGCCCTCCATGACCGGCTTGGAGGCCAGCGCGCCCAGGTTGCCCAGGCCGAGAATGGCCGTACCGTTGCTGATCACCGCCACCAGATTGCCCTTGGCCGTATACTCAAAGGCGTCGTCCGGCTGGTCAGCGATGGCGAGGACGGGGTGGGCCACCCCTGGCGAATAGGCCAGGGAGAGGTCGCGCTGGGTATCCATTGGTTTGGTGGGAACAATTTTCAGCTTGCCCGGACGGCCTACGGAATGGTAGTCCAGGGCATCTTGTCTGGTCAGCTCTGACATCGTTGTCGCTCCTGTGGAGTGGGGGAAGAAGTGAAACCGCCGGAGGATTGTAAGCAACCGACGGGAATGGATGAGGGGAAAACCGGGCAATGCGGCCCGCATCTATTGTACTCCCCAAAAGGAGGAGTGGCAAACGGATTGGGATTGGAAAACAAACGGCGTTGGCTCGTGTGTAGCCAACGCCGTTTCCTTAAATCCTGGGCAGAGGGTACTCACACAACCCCATTCTTCACATCCCCATAGCTGACCAACCGAATGCCCCGCTGCGCGATAATTTCCTGCACGCGGTCATCCGTCCAGGCGTCCACAACACCCTGACGATCCACCGCCACATTTTCATAGCCCACGTGCCCGATGGCGCGGCTCTCGTGGGTGTCCAGGCAGGGGTGGTCCACGTGCAGCCAGCGACCGGGCTGGAGTGCTTCCAGATTCTGGCGCAGGGCTTCCGTCTTCTCGGCGGGAGATAGTTTCTGGTTGTTCTCGCCGAAGGGTTGAAAGCGCTCAAAGCCTGCGCCGGTCACATCCACGCCCAGGCCGTACTCGGCGATCAGCCCGTCCACAACACCCTGAAAATCCGGGTTGTCGCGCAGGCCACCCATGTGAAAAGTGGCGTGGCTGGCCCAGGGAATGTGCTTCAGCACCAGTTCGATCTGCGCCCGCAGTTCCTTCTCCACATCAGCGGATCTCCAATCCCCCTGCTCAAAAGTGGTTTCGTCCGGGTAATTGTCGTTCTTGCGAAAGGTGCGGTAGAAGAAGCCATCCGCATCGGAAATGGTGCTGGGGCCAGTCAGGGGTCGCCAGCGAAAGTTCTCCCACTCGCTGGTCAGGGTAAAATGCACGCCCACGTCGAAGCCGGGATGTGCCTTCAGCAGCTTTACCGCTTCAGGAAACCAGGGCGTGGGGGCCATCAGTTCCACCGAGCGGCAGATGCCGTTAGTGAAGACGCGGATGCAGGCTTCGTTGGCCGCGTGGGAAAAGCCGATGTCGTCGGCGCGCACGAGAAGGACGATTGGTTCAGCACTCATGGGAATACCTTTCTTGTTTTGGGACGGACTATGAACAGGGGATCGGGCAAAATGTATCATCGACCTTCGATTGCTCAATGCAGTTTGCTCAATGCAGTATATGTAAAGGGGCTGGTCTGTGTCAACGACGGAGAATATGGCACAGCGCCTGATTTTGAGAATGGAGTATTCCTGACCCAAAATACACCGGTTGGCTTGTACAATTGGCACCACACCAGAGCCGACACTATCATTCACGTTTTCACCCACCAACGCGGAAAGGAAATACCGCCATTTCTATTCCAAACGCCCCAGACACCCCCTTTGAAATCGGCGTCTACTCCTTTGTGGAGAACACGCCCGATCCGGAGACAGGCGTCTCCCTCAGCCCCGCCCAACGAATATCCAATCTGCTGGAAACGATGGAATTGGCCGATCAGGTGGGGCTGGATGTCTACGCGTTGGGCGAACACCACCGGTCCGAATTTGTCTCCTCTGCGCCCGCGGTGATTCTGGCCGCGGCTGCGGCGCGCACAAAGCGTATCCGCCTCTCCAGCGCGGTCACTGTCCTCAGCTCCGACGATCCCGTGCGCGTCTTCCAGAACTTCGCCACCCTCGATCTCATCTCCAATGGACGCGCCGAAGTGATGGCCGGGCGGGGATCGTTCATCGAATCCTTCCCCCTCTTTGGCTACGATCTGAAGGACTATAACGAACTCTTTTCAGAAAAGTTGGCGCTGCTGGTCAAGCTGAACGAAGGGGAAAAGATTGCCTGGGCGGGCAAACACCGCGCACCGCTGAACAATCTGGGCATCTACCCGCGCCCCCACCAGGCGAAGCTGCCCATTTGGGTGGCTGTGGGTGGCACACCGGAGTCGGTGGCCCGGGCAGCGTCCTTGGGGTTACCAATGGCTCTGGCGATCATCGGCGGGATGCCCGAACAGTTTGCGCCCTTTGTCGAACTCTACCGGGAATCCGCGGCGGACGCAGGCCACGACCCGGCTATCCTGCCCGTGAGCATCAATTCCCACGGCTTCATCGCCGACGATTCAAAGCAGGCCGCGGACGACTACTGGCCCGGCCATCAGTTGATTATGGGGAAAATCGGTCGCGAGCGGGGCTGGTCACCCCCCACACGCCAGCAGTTCGACGCATCCATCGGACCGCGCGGCGCGGACTTTATCGGCAACCCGGACGAAATCATCGAGAAGATTCTCTTCCAGCACAGCTTCTTCAACCACCAGCGGCTGCTGCTGCAATTGGGTGTGGGGACGATCCCCCACGCCAAAGTCATGCACGCCATCGAACTGCTGGGGACAAAAGTCGCGCCGGTAGCGCGAGAGGAGATACGCAGAAGAAACGTGCAGCGGGAGATCAGCGGTTAATCTCTCGTTCCTACGCTCCAGCGTGGGAACTTCCCCGGACGCTCCGCGTCCACAACGAGGCCGACCCCTCAATGCCAACAACGGACGCAGAGCGTCCCGAAGATATGCCCACGCGGAGCGATGGGCACAAGTCTAAACGAGAAACGTGAGATCAGGTGATGATCGGGACAATCGAAAGCAGGAAATCCCGCAATTCATCGGCCTTGCCTTCTGCCGCTTGCATTTCGCCCAGGCGAATGATGCTCATTGCTGAACTCCCTGTCCATCCACAAAAACCATCACCCGGTTGTTGTCCGCATCCGCCACCAGCAGCGAGTTGTCCACCGGATCGATAGCCAGGCCATTGGGTTTGGCAAAGCGGTTGCCTTCTGTGCCATATTTGCCAAAGGAGGATTGCAGCGTGCCGTCGCTGGCAAAGATGTAAATCTGGGAAAACTGGGGGTCCGACGCATAGAGCATCCCATTCCCATCCACGGCCAGATAGGCTTTGTCCCAGATGTCTTTGCTCTCCCAACTGGGCACGGGCCACTCTTCAACCGCTTCCAGGGCTGGTGTAAACAACTGAATGCGCCGATTCCAGACGTCCGCCACATAGACCGAACCCGTGCGGGGGTCCACGGCCACAGCCACCGGCTCCTCAAAACGGCCCAACACCACACCGCCGCCGCCCACCTGATTGACAATTGTGCCGTCCGGCGTATACTCCAAAATGCGTTTGTTGCCCGTGTCCGCCACCAGCAGATTGCCGCTGAGAGTAATTGCCAATCCCCGTGGCCCAAAGAGAGAGAAGGGGTCCTTATTCTCCCCGTCGATGATATTGAAGACACCCCATTTGCGCAGAAACTTGCCCTGGCTATCGAATGCCTGAATACGCCCATTCCACGTGTCCGAGACAAAAATTGTGCCATCCGCAGCGACAGCCACACCCCACGGCTCTCGGAACTGACCGTCGCCCAGGGCCAGCGGACCCGTGCCGTCTGGATCGATACACTTGCCAGCCGCGCCGTCCGACAGGAAACAGGTGCTGCCAAAGGCCCGCACAAAGTTGCCCGCTCGATCCAGCACGACAATCCGGTTGTTGCCCGTGTCCACAATATAGCGCGTCCCGTCCACCCCCACAGCCACATCTCGAGGCTGTAGCATCGGCAGATTATCGAAAACGCCCGCATAGACCGCCTGGGCCGACAGTTCGATTTCGTCGTAATTGAAGGCAGGCGCATTGGTTGAGGCCGCGCCGTCGGTGGGTGTTACACTCAAGTCCCAGACAATTTCGGCGATGTCCCGGCGCACGTACATTCGAAACTCGTGGCGATGGGGCCAGGCCGTCACCGTCTCGCCGGGGTGATTGCGGTAGAACCAGATTTGCCAGAGACGGGAACGTCGCACCGGATCGGTCAACGCGCCCCAGATTTGTGAGAGGGTCAGACCAGCGGAGCGGCCTGCCTCTGCGTCCCACTCGCCTTTATAGCTCTCCTCCGGCCACCAGACCAGCCGGTAATCCCGGCTCACATAATCCCGCTGGACATAGGGTTCCACTTTGCTATAGTTGTTGCTGCCCACCAGAATGACCGGTGCGCTCATCGAATCTGCCGATGGATTCTTGCCGTAAAAAACATTGTTCGGATAAAAACGCATATACCAACTCATCGGCCAGGCCACGTCGTCGTCGTAGGCCACCCGAATATCCCGCTCGCCCACTGTGCGACGGCTGATGGTGTCAATCTCGTTCAACGCCAGTTTTACATCCGGGCCAGCGTGGGCATAGACCAGATATTCCGTCGCCATATCGTAGTTAACATACGTGAGCATATAGCTGAATCGGATGGTGAGCAAGACCAGAATAGCCGCGATGCCGATAGCGGAAAGGCGCAAGGCCAATGCCAGTCCACCCCGCTCGATCCAACGCCAGCCCACATAGAAAAGGCCGCCGCTGGCAAGCAGCGCCAGGAAGAAGCGCACGGTTGCGCCCAGACTTTCCACATCCCGCCCAGCAAAGGGCAGCCCCGCCTTGCCCAGACTGATCAACGCAAAGCCCAGCGCAGGCAGGAGCAAGAGCAGCCAATAGCCATTCCTGGCCCGCACCTCGGCCCAGTCTGTGCGGCTGAAGAGTGATCCCAGCCACCAGCCGCCGAAGATCACCATCGGTTCGGCGATATGGGTCAGCAGCCAGGGCATCTTCTCGCCCGCATAGGAATAGGCCACCCACGCACCGACCACCCAAAAGCCCAGGAAGATGACCAGATAGAGGCGGGCATCCGCTGGTGAGAGCAGAAGGGAGGCGGGCGCATCTTTCGGCTTTTCACCGACGATTGGTTTGGCCCCACCAGCGATAGCCCGCTGTTCCGCAGGCAGATCGCTCGTCGGGGTGGCTTGCCATTGCCCACCCAACAGCCCGCGCAGCAGAGCCGCAGCCCCGCCAATCGTCAGCAGCGCGGGCAAGAACTCATACAGAACCGTCAGCAGTCCGTAGTAGTACCAGGGCTGGCTGCCCCGCTGCACCGCCTGCTGGCCGATCCAATAGCCCAGACTGCCCACAATGCCCGTCGCCAATCCGCGCAGGGGATTGGTGAAAAAAGTGGTAAAGAAGACGATCTCAATCGCCCAGAAAAAGAGCATTAGGCCGGCCCAGGTTGCCAGAGTAGGCCGAGTGGTATCCTCGTCGTCCCGCTCCTCATCTCGTTCTGCTGCGGAAAACCAGTACCAGGCAATGAGAATGGCAACGACTGTCATAATTCCCACCAGCAGCGCCCAGCGGGCCACGGCTTCGTTTGTGATGGCAGGGGCCGACCAGTCCACCTTCTCCCAGGGCAGGACCAGATAGCCGAAGGGGGCGGTGAAAGGGAGGATCAGCGTCAGCATCACCACGGCCAGGTCCATCTCCGGAAGGGAGAGGAAACGTCGCCAGCCCGACTGTCGCAGATAGACCACCAGCAGCCCCGCCGCGGCCAGCAGCGCGATCCCAACTATGCCCAGGGCCAGTGTATGCCCCATGCCCTCCTGCGGGCGGAAGAGAAAGGCCAGCGCGGCCAGAATTCCCAGCCCACCAATCGCAAAGGCCCGTTTGCCCAAACTGCGCCAGAGCGCCAACCCGCCGATAAATGCCCCAAAAAGCGCACCGGTCATAAATTGATTCTCTTTGGCGATAAAGCCAAAGGCCATCCCACCGACCATCAGATAGAGCCACTTAATCCGGCGATCTTCCAGATAGCGGAACATCCCATAGACCCAAATCAGGGCAAAGAAGGCAATGAAAATATCGTTGCGGATGTAGCGGCTGTGGAAGAGCAGGCTGGGGCTGATCAGCAGCAGAAAACCGGCCAGGAGCGCGCCGGTGCGTCCGATCCAGCGCCGGTAGAACCAGGTCAGCATCACCACACCGATGCCCATCAGCGCCGGGAACATCCGGGTAGTCGCGTCTGTGACACCGAAGAGAGTGTAGAAGAAGGCGTTTGCGTGGAAGAGGAGCGGCCCGTGCATCATCGGGTTGTGCTGGTACGATCCCTGGCGGAAGAGGTCCAGGGAATAGACCGCGTGCAGGCTCTCGTCGTGGCTCATCGCCCGTGCGCCCAAATCATAGAAGCGGCTGATCACCGCCAGCAGAAAGAGCAGAATCCACGCCGCGGTCTCCCAATTGATGCGCAGCAGATCAGACAGCGGTCGTCCTAGGAAGGACGGGCGTCCTAATAGGGGCGGGCGCTCGGATGGCGGTATGGACGACGATACGGGGGCAAGTTCCTCACGTAGCATTGCTAATCCTCTCTGGCCCACAGCACAACGCTTGTGGTGGGCGGCTCAGTTTTTAGTTCACGCAACAGAATCCAACGGGCTGTTGGCCCCGCGCCGGTCAGGTCTGTGGGCAACCATTCGGCCAAAACGGGATAGTGGCTGCCCCTATAGCCACCGGGCAGAGCCGTGATTACGGCTCCCTCATCTGCTTCATCGGTCACCACCAGGCTGGCCCGGTCGGTCAAAAGGGCCGGATCGATCCCATCCACAAAACGCAGTTTGTGCATAGAGCGCAGTTGCCAGGCAAGGAAAGGCTGAAGCGTCGGCTCCACATCCACCAACACCAGCGCCTCGTGGGGGTCGAGCGCCCGCAACGAACTCAGGCGGGCCACGTCGTCGGCCAGCGTTACTACGCCCGGTTGCACAGTACGGGCAAAGAGGGCATTGCCGTGGGTCGTCTCTCCCGGCAGAACGAGCGCCCATCCGCTGCTTAGCGCGGCCAGCAACAACAGAGCCATCCCCAATAAGGAAAAAATCTGGCTGCTCGTATGCCAGCCCGCCCACCAGATAAAAAATATCACCAGCAGGGGTACTATTCCGTAAAAGAAGAGTGTCAACGGGTCAAAGTCCGCGTTGCCCCATTCATTGCTGTAATGGCCGGTCCAAAAAGCAGTCGTGACCAGTAAAACACCCACTGCCGCCGCGATCAGCGATCCATCTTGCCAATTCACCTGTCGGGTGGCGTAGGCGAGCAGGCGGGCAGCAGCACCCGCCGCGCTGAGCAGCAGGGGCAGCCCGACGACCAGCAGCGTCATCGGGCCGCGCCCAGGCAGCAGAAGGAGCAGCAGCCCCCATAAGAACCATCCAGTTAGCAGCAATCGCCAAGAGGAACCCCCACCCCAGCCCTCCCCCACTTTGGGGGAGGGGGCAGACTCATCCTCGTCATCATCTTCTGGCATCTTCACAGAGGCTGCATTTTCCTTTAGCCAAAAGGCTGCAAGACCGGCTACTCCAATTACCAGCACAAAAGGTTGATCCACAACCAGACGCAGAAAGCCCCAGCCCAGTGGATAACCCGCATCCGATCCCAGAGAATCCAAAGCAATTGTCAGGCTTGTGCTGATGTTGCCCAGCCCCTCCCAATGGGAGAGCAGACCCGTGGCCCCGGCAATCGCAGTCAGCCCAGCGATGGTAAGCAGACCGGCCCGTTCCTTCCGATCCGCGGGCCAGAGAGCCGATGCACCGAATAAAAACGCCGCGCCAATCACCACCGGGAGCAGCAGCCACGCCAATGGCCCGCTGATCAAAAACAACCCCGCTGCACAGGCCAGCCAGCGCTGCCCGTTGGCAGAAAGAGTATCGGCCTGTGTAAATCCAGCGATCAGCAACAGCCCCAGCCCGGCGGAGAGAATTGCGCCGTCGCCTGTGCGGCTGAAGGTGAGCAGCCAGGGATCGATGGCGATCAGCAGGGCCAACGCCAGCGCGGCCGGGCGACCCAATCTTTCTCGCAGCAGCCAGGGAATCAACACCCCTGCGATGCCTGCCAGCGCGGGGAGCGCCCGCGCCCATCCGTCGCCACCCCCATCGGTCAACCAGAAAAGAAAACGCTGGCCGGTGTAGAGAAGCGGCGAGTGGGCCAGCGTCGGGATCATCCCGTCGTGTCCAAAACTGCCCGCCCAGGCTGCCCAGGCTTGCCCCGCCTCCACTGGATTCAGCGATGCGGCCGAGTCCAAACGGAAGACGCGCAGGAAAATCGCCACCAGCAGAAGCAGCCCATACAACCCCTGCTCTACAGTCGGCCCAGTTATCGGGCCAACGGTCGAAATCGATTCAGGCGGCTGTGCAGCCGCAAGCGTTTTGCTCACGAAAAATCTTTCTGATTATTTTCGTTGCCGATAAATACGGAAATCCCCGGTCTGGAACGCCAATTCCATCACCGCTCCCAGCCGATCTTCCACCCCTGGCGGAATGCCGTATTGGGTGCGCTCGGCGGGACCGACGACGACGTACGCAATTTCCCACTGGTCCACAACAGCCCGCAATTGCTCCGCTGACGAATTGCGATAGACCCCGTCCAGCGCTTCTGGTCGTCCCTGAGCCATCGACCCGTAGGCATCTCCCCGCCACTGGGACTCGTGGCCGTCCCAACCCAAAAGGGTGGCCCGTCCGGTGGCCGCGCTCAGGCGGGCATACTCCGCCCGATAGCTGGCCCCTTTGCCTTCCAGCACCAAATCGTCCGGATCCGTGTTTTCCCGCAACCAGTCGATGACCGATAGTTCCGTCTCGCCCACATAGGCCAGGCCGTTGAGTGTGGGCGCTGGGTCGGCAAAGTGATTGGCCTTTGTATAAATACCTGCTACAGGATAGATCAGGGCGGCGATAATCAGCAAGAGCGACAGCCCGCCAAAAAGAGGCGCGGCGAGAAGCTGTCTGCTTATCCCCATTTGCAGAGAGCGAACAACCCCAAAGACCCCGGCCAGTCCCAGCAGAAGCCAGCCCTGATAATAGAATTTGAAGACTGTATTCATCCGAGAGCCGAAGTTGTCGCGCAAATAGACAAACTCTGGCGCGTAGACCAGCAGCAGCCCGATTCCCGCCAACATCAACGCAAATGTCGTGGCAGAACCCCCACCCCGGCCAGAAGTGTCGGGGGAAATGTCGGGGGAAATGTCAGTAAAGCGTTGCCAGAGAAGCGCAGCGACCAGCGCGGTCAGACTGCCCAGCAACAGAAAGGTCCAGGGACGGTCCAGCCAGCGGGCCGCAATGGCCGCGGGATAGCTGGTCATCTCTGGGGCCAGGGGCATTCGTTGCAACAGGCCGCGCCCGGCCTCTGTGCTGGTTGCAAGGGCCAGACTGCCCAGCAGAAAGAGAATCGGCAATCCCAGCACAATCCCCGCGCTGACGGCCAACGAGCGCAGTTTTGGCGCGCCCTCTTGCCAGGCCAGTAGAACCAGGCTGCCCACGCCCAAAAGAAAGTGACCGAACATCAACAAAAATTGGGGCAGATGGGTCGGGTTGAAAAAGTTGGGCACTACGCCACCGGCCTGGCTCTGCGCGGTGAGAAAATAGGGCAGATAGACGACCAGCGCGCCGAGCAGGACTATCCCTGCCAGCGTCGCGGCCATCCACAGCGCGCGGCCCGCGCCATACGCGTCTTTTGCCACCCATAACACGCAGAGAGTGAGCAGCAGCCAGTAGGGCGGAAAATCCCAGGTGTTGAAGAAAATCAGCCCGCCCGCGGCGATGACCAGAAGAAGAAGGCCAGAAAAGCCCAGCGGGATAAGAGAGAGAAGGGATTGGAGATTGGAGATTGGGGATCGGGGATCGGCTTCACTCTCCATCCCGTCCTTTCGTCCTTCACTTCTTTGTGCCAGAAAGAGATTCAGTGCCAAGGCCACGACCAGCAACACAAAAGGCATTGCCAGCACGTGGGGATGGTTATCGCCCAGAATGTAGCTGAAGATGGGGAACTCGTCGATGACTTCGATGTGATCGCCCAGAAGCGTGCGGTCGGCCAATACCCGGCTGCTGCGCCACCACCACCAGCCGTTGTCGATATGCCAAAGATTTGTGACGCGGGCCTCGGCAGGAAAATTGCGCACGGCAAAGAAGCGGGCCAATCCGTCGATGGCGATGCCCTGCGCGTGCAGCCATTCGAGAATCCCTTGCAAATTGCCGGTAATGCCTACGGCGACGGCGGAGAGCAGACCGCCGACCGCAGCAGATGGGGCGATACGCGGTCTGCCGTCTGCCGTCTGTCGTCGGCCCTCCGCGGCCAGCAGATTATAGCCTATTCCAAAGCTACCCAACAGCAGCAGGCCAAACCAGCAGGCTTGCCCCACATTGTAGGCAACCTCTGGCGTCTGCCCGGTCAAATGGGCCAGTGTTGTCAGCAGCCAGTAGCCGAAATAGTAGTAGCTGATGGCATAGCCCGCCAGCCAGGGGTCCCGGGGCGGAAAGGTGGGGCTGGTCCAGATGCCATTCATAAACATCAGGTCCATAGGCTGTTCGGTGTGGTTGATGCCCGGATCGTAGGCCCGCACGAGTGTCCACACGGCAAAGGCGATGAAGAAGAGAGCCTCTGCCCCCAGCAGATAACGCCAGCCACCGGCAAAAGGTAGTGGTCGCCCTTGGCGTCGTTCCTGCCAGATGGCGCGCATCTGCTCCCAGCCCGCGGCAAGACTCAGGCCAGCCACTATCACAAAAGCCAGCCACGCACCACCCGCTTCGTTGCGCAGAACGCCGTAGCTCGTCCCCAGCCAGAGCAGCCCACCGACGAGTAGAATGCCCAGGCTCTTGGCAAAGGCATAGCCCCGATCCGGCAACGCGGCAAAGAGTCGCAGAGCCAGGGGCAGCGCGACGAGAGAAATCAGTTGGACGATCAGATACCAGAGAAAAAAGTCAGCGAGAATGGCGCGCATAGAATACAGATTGGTTCCGAAGAATTAACTACCAAACCACCCTAGCCCTCCCCATTCTGGGGAGGGAACTGAATCGGCTCCTCCCCCAGAATGGGGGAGGCTGGGAGGGGGTAGACAGTTACAAATTCACAACGTCAACAATACTTGTCCCGCCACCGCCTGCCGAATGGCCGCGCGGTGATTCCGGTGCAACCCATCCGGCAGAGCATCCGGCGGAAAATAGCCCGCGTCCAGAATTTCCGTCGAGTCGAGAATCATCTCGCCCCCGGTAACCCGGCCTTGCAGGACAAAGTCGATGTTAAGCCGAGTGGTGCGCTGGGCGACGAGCCTGTCTACGGCAACCGTTAGATTCGTCTCTTCTTTCACTTCCCGCTGCCAGCACTCTACGAGATTCTCGCCCCGCTCCAGCAGGCCGCCGGGCAGCCCCCAGGGGGAGCGGTGATGAAAGCGGTGGCGCAAAAGCAGGACTTCACCCGCTTCATTGAGCACTACACCGCTTACGCCCACAAAGAGTTTGGGTCGCAGCAGCCAGATAATCCACCATTGCAGCATATCCGGGATGAGCTGCCAAAGACGCGCGAGTACTACAGATTTGAATTTCGCCACAGATTTGCCAATTGTTGACCACAAAGGCACAAAAGCACAAAGAACAGAAAGGATGATTTCTTCGTGCCTTAATGACTCGGTGGTGTTGCGGTTCCTATGAATCCCCAGCCGGGGCAAATTGCCCATCCACCAGTTGGACAAGCCGCCCGGCCACAGCGTAGATCGTCACCCGATCATTGGAATAGAGCACAGAGAGTGTACCGTCGGTGACCAACTGGGCCAACTTGGCGGCTGCCTGGGGATGCTCGTGCATCTCCAATTGTCCCACATAAATGAGCGCAATATCTAATTCGTCGATCAACTGGCGGGTGCGGCCTGGGTCGCCCGTATTCCAAAATTCGCCCAGCAGCGCATTCCGTTCGCCCACCAGTTCACCCCAGCGCTGCTCGCCTTCGTGCATCCCACTCACACCGCTAAGGCCAGTCATCGAAGCGACACGGCTGCCCCCAGCCCGGTAGTATTCCAGCGTGGACGATTCGGCCACCACCAGATTACCCCGTATATTGTCCAGCAGCCAAGTGATGGCTTCCCGGTCGTAGCGCAGTTCGATGCGATTGTTCTCGTTTGGCCAGGTATAGACGCCTTCGTTCATATAATCCAGCCCGTTCAGCGTACCGATGGGCGGCGACCAGCTAATCAGCCGCTGATCCAACCGGGCCGGCGTTCCCCACAGGGGATAGGCGAGGCTGGCGACGAAGAGAAGGGCAAAGACGGCGGTCCAGATTGGGCGGAGAAGGGGTGAGGAATGCGGAATGTAAGAGGATCGATCTTCACTCCGCATTCCGGCTCCCCCATTCCACATTCGAGGCAGGGCGACAGCCGCGGCGATGCCCCAGAGTACCCAAACCTGAATGAAGAATTTGAAGAGCGTATTCATCCGATACCAGTCGCCGCCCTGCAGGAAGTCTTTCAAGTAGATAATCTGTGTCCCGGCCAGGATGGCGAAACCGGTGACGGCCAGCAACGCGGCCAGCAGCGCGCCCGGATCAGCCGCCCGTCCCCGCCGCCAGAGCAGCAGAAAACCGATGGCGAGAAAAGGCACACACAGCCCCAGCACTTTTTGATCGGTGAAAATCAGCAGCCCTGCCCCGACAGCGGCAAAGAAGGGTATCCACCACAGACCGATGCTAAAGCCCAGCGTGGGCCAACGCACCAACCGGCTTTGCCAATAGAGCAGGCGGGGTAGACGTTCCCCATTTTCTAACGGTCTATTTTCAAACGGTCTATTTTCAAACGGCCTACTTCCTAACGGTCTATTTCCGAACGGTCTATTTCCGAACGCCAGGGCGAGCCAGCGCTCCAGGCCGGTGGCTGGTGCATCGCCGGAGCGGGCCGGATCGCGCAGGCTTCGCAGCAGCCAGGAAATAATCACAAAGGCAAAGAAGCCCCAGATCAGCAGCCAGACGCCCAGATCGTCCGGCTCTCTCACGGCGCCCACGCCGCTGGCCCCCACATTGTGAAAGTTGCGGAAGAAGGGCAAGAAGAGCAGGTAAGCCGCGGCCAGAAAACCAGCCGAGACCCCACCCAACAGCAGCAGATTCAGCCGTCCTCGCCCCCGATATAGGCTGATCGCCAAGGCCAGCACACCGAGTCCAAAATAGGTGGGCAACTCCCACAGGTTGATGCTGGCGAGTGTGCCCAGCAGCAGGCCAAAGCCACCCAGCATCAGCAACCCCTGGCCCCACTCCCGCCGCCAATCGGTGTCATAGCTGCCCAGCAGGGAGAGCACCAGCCCCAAAAAGAGAACAGAAAAGGGGATACCGATCATATGGGGGTGCAGATCGGCGAAAGTGAAGCTCCAATAAGGGAACTCATTGATGGTATAGGGAATTACCCGGCTGGGGTCCCAGAAATTGTAGCCGGGCAGTTGGGCGTCGGTTGTCAGCACATGCCACAAGCCGCTGGCCGCCCGCACAGCCGTCTGGACGCCAGGAATGGCGCTCTGGAAATTGCTCTGGCTCATCTCCAGCAGCCGTCTGACAATCTGGGCGAAGCCGTCCAGATTGCCCAGAAGGGCAACGAAAAGAGGCGCGAGCAGGGCAGGCAGAATGCCCACACGCCAATGGGCTGGCGGATGCTGGGGTGGCGGGATGTTGCGTTTCCGCGCTGGTGGGGTGATTGGGAGAACGGGTGATTGGGTGATTGGGTGATTAGGCGATTCGGTTATCGGCTCAGGGAGCGCCTCCGCAAGCGGCGCGGGCGCGGGGCGGCGCAGGTCGATGTCCAAGAAATCGTCTTCGGGCACGGGCAGTTCAGACAGGTCAGGCAGTTCCAGCACCGGGCCGGAGACGAGCGCGTCCATTGGGGCCGGTTCGGTCTCGTCGGGAGAGGGAAATAGTGAATGGTGAATAGTGAATTGTAAATTGTGATTGGCTGGCGACCCGTCATCCTTCGACAGGCTCAGGAGACGGCCTGCCCCCTGCCCCCTGCCGCCCGCCACCGCCGAATAGGCCACCCCGAACGCATTCACAATCGTCAACGCAAAGAGGGAAGAAATCGCCAGATTGAAGGCTACTTCCGCGTAGATACCGGTTAGCTTCACCAGATAGGCGACCAGATAGATGCCGAAATAGTAATAATTGATGTAGCCCCCGGCAAAGTGGGGATCGACCGGCGGGAAGGTGGGGCTGCGCAGAATGCCGTTGAGAAAGGCAAATTCCATAAACTTCTCGCCGCCAAACCAAGGCTGCCAGATGTCTGGATTTAGCATCCGCAGCAGCACAAAGAAAACGAAGGCCAGGGCAAAGAGCGCTTCACCCACCAGCAGCAGGGGCCACATGCGGGCCAGAAATTCTTTCATCTCCCGCCAGTGCCAGATCGCCAACCCCACGCCGACAATCCCCAACAGAACGACCACCAGCCAGGCATTGGTGACTGTATTTTGTGCGACCCCTACGCTGGCAGAGAGCCAGAGCAGCCAGCCGGCCAGCAGCCAGCCCAGGCTCTTGCTGAAGAGATAGCCCCGATCGCGCAGGCGACGCAGAAGCAGAAATCCGATGGGCCAACTTACCAGACCGAGCAGGGAAAGCACCAACCACCACCAGCCCACAGCCAGCCAGGGGCTTTCACTGGCGGCCACGTTCCAGCGGTAATTATCCACCAGCGGCAGTTCGTTCAGGGGTACACCCAGGCTGAGATCAGCCCGTTCTTCCAGCGGCGGCAAGGAGGGCTGGGAGTCGGGCCGATCCTCGCCCCGAACCAGCGCCACGATGGCGTTGATCAGCCCCTTCTTCTCGCTGTCCGGCGCATTGCCCAAGCCGACCAGCTCGAGCAGCGGGCTGAGAGGCGAGTCCTTGCCCCGATACCAGGGCTGCGCGCCCACCCACGAGCCACCGAGCAGAGCGTCGTACTCTGCATCGCTCAGGTCCCGCTCTTTCTGAAAGATGGAAACTTGGGGATGATCGTAGAGACTCCAACTTTCATCCGCGCTGTCGTCCGGGAAATCGAAACCAAAGAGACGGGGCGGTGAAGTCACTTCTACTGCGTGACGAAAGCCCAACTGTTCGCCGAACATCAGGTCGTAGTAGCGGGTGGTCAGCGGATAGCGTTCGGGAAGCTCGTCCACGCTGCCGTAGATGCGCTTGGAACTGTAGATGACAAAATCCGCTTCCCGCAGCTTTGCCTTCAGAATCTCGTATTTCTCGGCGGTATCTTCCTCGTAGGGCGACCAGTCGATGTGGCGCAGACCCGCGCTGCCCATATCCAGACCGGGCGCATTGGGGACCGATTTGGGCAGGGGATCGTCCCACAGCTCCCAGAGAATTATCGAATCCCTCGGCGCATTGGCATAGACCCAGCGGCTGGCTTGCAGCCACGTGTGCTCGTGATTGTAGACCCCGTTGACATAGGCCGTGGACCAAAAGAGGGCACCGAGAAGGGCTATGGCAGCGACGCCCCAGCCGAGGATACGGAGAGGCAGAGTGGGTGATTGGGTGATTGGGTGATTGGGTGTGCGCAGTTTGCCTATCAGCCAGAGAGAGAAAGCGGCGGCAAAGAGGACGACAAAAGGCAGGACGGGACTCATATAGCGGTTGAACTTTGCCAGGAATGCGCCGGTCAACCCAAAATAGGGGATCAGCCAACTCCACACAATCCATTCGCCGCTGGTGGCTCTGCCCATTGCCAGCCGGACCAGTGCCCACAGCGTGCCTGCCAGAGCTGCCAGCCCCAGCGGCAGCCCCATCCCCCAGACGACCTGCTGCTGGATAAAATAGAGATAGGGGGTTGTGTTGCGGTATTGCCGGGTAAAGGGGAAGTCGGCCAGCCCCCGTACCATTGCGCCCTGTTCCACCAGCGTGGCCTGGATGAAATTTTGCCAGTCCAGAATCGCATACGGGCTGGTGATAGCAAAAGTGATTACTGCAAGCAGCAGGGCGAACACAGCGCCGATAAAGAGCCGGCCAAAACCCCCACCCCGACGCTCTCCTTCGACAGGCTCAGGACGCCGCCCCATTTCAGGGGAGGGGGAAAGAATTCGATCCCGGCCCTCCTGCGCACGGGAAGAGGGGGCACGACTGGCCTGCCAGCCCACCACCAGCGCGGCTGTGAACGGCGCGGCCAAAATGGGCAACGCGCTGAATTTGGACGAAACCGCCAGCCCAGCGCCAATGCCCGCGATCAGCACACCCCGCCACGAGCGATCCTGGGCCATCAGCACAGCGCCATAGACAGCCAGAACGGTAAAAGTCGTGCTGGCCGGGTCCATCGCGAAAAAGTGGCTGAGTTGGATGGCCTGGGCAGTAAAGGCGTAGAGCGCGGCAGTCAGCAGGCCGGTCTCTGGCCCAAAAAGACGACGGCCCAACAGAAAGAGCAGAAAGATCGTCAGGGTATCGAGCAGGGCCATCAACAACCGCCCGGCGACTGTCACTTCGCAGCCGCTGTTCGCCAGCCGCATTTGGCTGACGACAGACTCCGACAGGGGCAGCGCCTCGGCTATCGGGGCGAGGCTGTGCAGGATTTCGCCGGTGGCGACACCCAAATAGAGGGGAAAGTGACCGTAGGTAAAACTGCGCCGCCGCTGCTCATTGCGATCCCACAGAGGGTTGAGAGGGCTGGCGTGGGGGTCTTCGAATTCGTCCCAACTGGCAGGCATAGCGATGGACGGGGCATAAAAACAGGCCGTGCTGCGCTCGTCAGGGTGGCTGCCGATGCCATCGTCGAAGCGCACGTTCCAGGTGCGCAAAGTCAGCCCGGCCAGGAGAATGAGGCCAAGGAGAATGAGGCCAAGGAGAAAATAGAGCCGCGTAGAAGTACGATCGGTAGGAGTCATCAATTCTCACTATAAAACGCTATACAATTAGAAACCGGACAAATAGAGACCGGACAAATA
>Ga0209284_10002223_pt1 | contig 27115 bp, 24 predicted proteins | sample FRY03_FD_187211 | JGI IMG/M metagenome (GOLD analysis project Ga0209284, IMG submission 187211) | Freshwater microbial communities from Lake Fryxell liftoff mats and glacier meltwater in Antarctica - FRY-03 (SPAdes) (version 2) | ecosystem: Environmental > Aquatic > Freshwater > Ice > Glacier...
TTCGAAACTTTGAAAACTACCGGAATCGTATCCTCTTTAGCTGTGGGAAACTCGATCTCAGCCCCAAAATCACGCACTAAATTCCCCGAAGCACCTAAATTTCAAGCATTTCGCCCAAGCTTTGATTTCACCGAACTTGTTTTTGAAAACATCGAACAATGATCCGCCAACGACAACGAATTTCAAAAACATCTTCGTCAGTCCCTGGTGGATTCGAATGTAGGAATACCTCACTTTCTCGCCATCGTAGGCCAAATCAATGTAAGGACAGTCATAGAGAGACTCAGGTGGCGTAACGAATCTGAGCTCAATCCCGTGATCCGTGTAACCCTCAGCCTTGATCTCGACATCATCGGACGAGTAATGATCGCTCTCGCGCGCAGAATCGCCCCCGCACGCAGACAGCAGGAGGCACAGTATTGGGGCAAAGAGGTGGCGGGGGCAATTGCTCCGCCGGGGAGCTTGATCTCTAGTGCCGATCGCGATGCTGATGCGCCGGGAGACTCGAACTCAGCGAGGACGAAGGAACTGCCGGAAGATCTGATTGTTCCTTGACAGGTGCTTTTGTTCTCCTTGGTGACCCAGGAGGCGAAGGAGGGATATTCGGTGTGAAATTACACAGGGAAATACTGGCTGTAGATGTGAGTAGAGCGTTGGGTGATGTCGGCAGAGAGCTTCTGAATAACAGGATGCTTGAGTCCTTGGTCATGCAAATCGTCTACGATGCTGGGAGCCAGGGATTGAACCTTGAGCGTCATGTTTTTTAATCTCTCCAGCAAGCGTGCTGGTGGGAGACGAAGTTGTTTGGCACAGAGGAGCCAATGGCGCTCTTCGATTCTGTTGAGCTGATAGCGGCTACCGATCTTCATGGCGAGCTTCGCTTTGTGCGGAGAAACTGCCATCGGGTAGGGCAGTGTGCTGGCAATGTCGTAGAGCGGAGCTAGGCGGACTTGGCCATTTTGAGCGAGCAAGAGAGAATAGTTTTTGGCATGGGCATCGGTTCCCGCGATCAGGAAATTCAAGATGAGAGCATCGGCAAAAGTGAGTATGTCCTGATGAGCCTCGCTGGACACGTCCCAGATCACCTTGGCGATGTTCTCGACCGATGGACCGCCATCGTTTTGATATTTGAGATTGGGGTAAATCGCGAGAGCCTGACAGAAGTCTTCTTGGTGGATGCGGAGAAACTGCGAGCCACGAAGAATGCGATCATAGCGCTTGAGCACGATGACTGGAATCGCACCTGCGTGTATGACTGACGAGATCGCGGTTGTGATGCCTAATCCGGCAGCGAGTGAGAGACAAAAGTGTTCGTTCTCCGCATATCCCGGAAAATGATCAGACGCTGGTTTTAGGATGTGAGTGGTGGGTGTTTGTCCGCGCGGGATTCCCCACACTCCCGTTTCTGGCGACTGGTAAAGAGCGATTTTGGGTTGAGCACCAGCGAGACTGAATTGCCCTTGGTCGGTGGCAACTCGTTGGATGCCATGGTTTTTCGAAACCAGTTCTATGCGCTCTGAAAGTTCCTCTTGGGTCAGCCAAGTGACTTGCTCGGTGTAGGCCTGTCCTAGCAGTTCGGCCTCACGCGCTTCCGGGATAAACTGTATCGCCCCGGCACAATCTTCGCCTACGTGTTCGAGCAGTCGAAACACGTTCTGGGAGGAAACTTGGAACTTTTTGCCCCATTGATCGAGCACCGTGTTGTTGTCCGGCAGAAGCCCCCAGAGATAGGCTTCAATGATTTCGTGAGCATACTCGTCTTGAGGCAGGGGCATGGAGACAGATAGCGGAAACGCTGCGGGTGCAGCTTGCCATGTTGGAGCATAGCGGAAGCTGAGGCGATTGCTTCGGAATGTGACCAAACCAAGTTTTTGCCCGTTGGCAACGATGCTGAGCGTGTCCGTCTTCATGATCCTAGGACATCACGCGGGGGTTGGTTCAGGACTTCGTCGAGATTGATTCCAGCAAAAGCTTTACGGTGTTTCTGTGTCTGATCGATCGAGAGATGTAAATTCAGAGCCTTCATGGTGCGCAAGACGAGACCCAACTCCACGCTGGCTTTACCACTTTCCAGGCCAATAATCCAATCCCGGCTCACTCCTGCTTGCTCCGCCAGCTGTGCTTGAGTCCAGCCACGGTTCTTCCTCGCTTGCTTGATGCAGACGGTAAGATCTTTTACGCTGACGATGTTCATTAGGGAACTTGTAAAGATGTTGGCGAGTGGCGACAAGGATAAAGAAGTGGTCGTTCGGTGACTTTTATTATGATGTTGTCGTTCGTCAATATTCGGTGGAAGAGGTTTCCCGCAGCGGGTGGAGACACCCGCTTGACTCAAGGCGCGAGACGCATCTACTCCTCTCCTAGCTTGCTCGTATATGCTTGACTCTCGTGGTTTGGGCTGTTGGGAAATCGGCGTTTGAGTGTTCCTGCATCTACCATCGGCTTAATGAAACGTTTGCGAAGACCATCGGCGGAGCGATCAGGAAGTTTGGCTAGATCGGGAATGGTGAGAAACCCTTTTGCGCAAAGCTGAATGAATGTTCTTGTCATGTGAACTTGCGATCTCGAAAGCCTTCTGGCTGATGCGGGAGTAGATCTCGGTGCCCGTGATTTTTTGGAGGAGCTCGCCGCGCTCGTTGTCGCCGGCATCGAGGAACTCTTTGAAGCGGCCTTGTGCGAGGAGGACGGAGCACAGGAAGCGGTGGTAGTCGAGTCCGGTGAGGGACTCGATCAAGGTGTCGGCTTCTTTTTCGTAGCGGGCGGCCTTCCCGAAGAGGGCGAGGGTGATGGCATCAAGGATGGTGCTCTTACCCGCGCCGGTGGGGCCGGTGATGGAGAAAATGCCCGCTTCCCCGAGAAGTCCGTGGGGAGGGAGCCCATCTGCTCGACGCTGAGCCTGCGTCCGACTTTCAGCACGACGGTGTGATTGGCCGCTGCGGCTTCGCGTATCTGGTCGTTGATCATCGGGCTGATGTCGCCTTCGGTGAGGGTAACTTCGAGCCATGGCGAGAGCTCGCTTTCGGCTACCGTGAGTTTGGAGATGGCTGCGAGGACGTTGTCGGCACTGCCTTCGAGACGTAGCAGGCAGCGTGCTAAGGGAACTGCGATTGATTGCTGTGAGAGCCGATGATCGTCTTCGATGGTGAGGAGGCGGATTTCTTTTTCGGAAGACTCCGAGAAACTGAGTGGGATCGGGCTTCCATTGCATCAAAGCTTTTGCCCTCGATGGCACGGCGGACATCGCGGTCACGCAGGAAGGGGATTGCAGCGACGCAGAGCTGTTTGCCGTTGCGCTCAAAGCGGATGATTACGGCTTCACAATGCTTCAGCTGGTAGAGTCGAGTGAGGTGATTTGGTATTCACGCTTGGGCCATTTCTCGAAGTAGATCCGATGAGCCTGATTCATAACCGCCAGCTTACTTGATTCCAAAAAAGCGATCAGAAGAAGGGATTGATGACCTGCACGGATTCGTAGGTCTGGCCGTGGTTGAGGTCCTCGGTGTAGAGCGTGGTGCAGCCGAGTTCGGTGGCAGCGGCAAGGATGGCGGCATCCCAATAGGAGATTTTGTAGCGGCCTTGGAAGGCGAAGGCATGGCGGATGAGGCCGGGAGACGGACTGTTGCAGGGATAGGCAAGCAGAAGCTCCACGGTTTCCGCGATGGCCTCGCGGGATTGCCCGAGGCGAACCTTGTTCGAACAGGTATTGATGAACTCCTGGACTACCTGGAGGGAGAGCGAGAATTCCTGATCCGCCAGCAATACGCGGGCGATCCGCCGCTTTTCATGATCTTCCTCAGCGGTGGAGACGGCATAGACGAAGATGTTGGTATCGAAAAAAACCATGGATCAGTCCTTGGCCGGGGTTGGATAGCGCTGGGCTTGCTCTCGGTCGAACCTGCCGATGGGCGTGACGATCTGGATTGCGTCGAGAGAATCCAGAAGAGCGGAGGCTCGCTTCTTTCGCTGGCTTTCGGCAGCGGTGGAACTGGCCTGAGGCGATTCGATTTCACGAATCAAGGACTGGCAGATAAGATCCTTGAGTGTGGTCTTTCGTTGAATCGCCGTAATTTTGGCCCGTCGGATCACTTCCTCGGGCAATTCGATGGTGGTTTTCACTGACCCATAATGCTGGTAATATGGGTTACTGTCAATTTTCAAAACAGGTCGAGTTGTCTCCGCGGTCCCAACTTTCGGACACACCCGAAAAAGAAAAAAGGGGGTCTGGAAGAGACTCTTGTAATCCGGGTGGGTGTTCCACCCGGGACGCCGGAGAAATTGCACGAAAACTACAAGATTCTTTTCCTGACCCGAATGGCGTTGCTGTTCTGCTCGCGAAACGAAGTCACGAGATGAACGAGGATGGTGGATTTTCCGACTCCACCTTTTGGGTTCACGGTAGCGATAATCATCATCGCCAGCATACTTGATTTCAAACACCGATGCGATGGGTGTGCCTTTCCTGTGCCATTCAACAACAGGAGCACGGCGTTCGTGCTCGATCGAATCCAAGCCTCTTTTGTGATTCTTCAATCCTTGGAAATTTCCCGAGGGACGAGGGCGGTCTTGTCTCGCTGGATTTTTTATCTTTGGGATAACGGGTTTTGCGGAGCCGGCGGTCCGGTTTCGATCAGACGATGCCCTTTGAACCCAAGTCCTTTTTCCGCAACGATGCGCTCCCAATTCAAGCGGAAGTCAATGCGTGCTGCGTTTGTCGGCGTAATAGAACCTCATAGAATCGTCCAGTTGTCGTCGAGTTCACGCAGTTGCTCCGCCACTCGGACCTCGGCGGGGTGTGAGTGCTCTTGGGGGCGTTGAATAATCCAGCGTGCCATCGCGAGGAATGACTAACAGACGAGGAGAGGGAAGGAAGTATCCAAAGTTTCAGTAAGTCCGTTGGACTTGATTCTTTGGACCGTGTGGGGGTGTTGTGAGCCAGGTTATATGGGGGAGGCTGCCTTCCCGATTCTCTCCGGTTTGCAATCTCGGAGAGCATGAAAGGCCGCGCGTCTGAGTGCCTAATTTTAGTCATACCGATAGCGGCATCTGCGACCGATTTTTCCGTCACCGCTCTCATCAATCCAGTCGATTGTCACGCTGGCGAGAGGTGTGCCGACGCTGACGAATACGCGCTGCAAGCGATTCGCGGCATCAAGTAATGTGCCTGTAGGTTCATCGATTTCAGGTTCGTCTTCCGTATTCTTAAGGTGGCAACGCACTCCACTCGAGGCACGCTCAAATTCATTGGCGGGCGCTGTGATCTCGATCACGAGGCCATCCCAATTGTTTGCCCTCGCGATGTGTGCATGGACTTGTGTGGGAGTGGGAGCGCTATGGCCTTGAGCTTTGAGAGTTTGCGAGATGAGTAGTTCGAATGTGATGAATCGCTCCGAGGTGCCATTTGTTGAATGCCCCTAAGAGGATCTCATTTTTTGATGTTTCGTGTCAGCGCGCTTCTTACTCAACCCGGATGATGCGTTTTCCGGTGTGAACCCGTCCGTAGGCGTCGGTTGCTTCGACTTCGATGAGATGGGAGCCGGGTTGAAGGAAGGCGGGAAGGTGTTCCTTCCAGAGGTGATCTGATTGAATGGGGCCGCTCAGCTGTTGTTTCGATTCGGGGTTGGCTTTGATTTCCCGGTCGCGGACCTCCACGTAGTATGGATCTGGTTCAAGCGTCTTATTCAAGGGGATCCATGCCGCCTCTTTGGCGAAGCGCATTTTTACGGTCGATTTTTTGGAGCCGTTAAATACGTTGACGTAGACCAAGGTTTTTTCCAGCTCGCTCGCCTTCACCGAGTTCGGAGCGTGGATGCTGAGTTGGTAGTCGGCGGGTTGGCGGGCGGCTTTGAAGTCCATGGTGTGGGTGGCGCCATCGAAGGTGATGATGGCATAACCGTTGGGCGCGCCGTCGCGCATCGTGGTGTGAGGGATGCCGGCTTCGTCTTTGGTGCCTTTCCACCAGGATCCGGAGACGGTGACATTGATAATATGGTGATGCGGTTCGGCACCCTGCCAGTCGTCTTCTTTGCCAATATATTGATGCGCCTGCCAGTGGGTGTGACCGGAGATGGAGAGGGTGTAAGGGCGCTTCTCGATGAGACGGTAGAGTTCCTTACGGTTGCCGACATCGGATAAGGGGATGTGCATCATGAGCATGACGAGCTTTGTCTCGGGGACGAGAGCGAGGTCATTTTTGACAAAAGTGAGTTGATCGGCGTCGAGTCCGCCGGTGTAGGAACGGTGTCCGTTGCTGTTGACGGTTCCCCAAGAGACGTCGTCGAGAACGATGAAGTGGGTCGGGCCGTAGTCGAAGCTATAGTAGTTCGGTCCGAAGTAGCGGTGGAAGGTCTCGTCGGAATCAGCGTCGGTCTCGGCGTCCGTATTTAGGTCATGATTACCGACGACATTATACCAAGGGATGCCGATGAGCGCGAGGTTGGCATTCGAGGGCTTTAGCAACTCGAGGCGATCAAACATGATGTCCCCAAGAGTCACCCCGAATTTGGCGTCGGTGCCGATGAGTTCGGCGATGACGTCGTGGGCGATGTGGTCGACCTCTTCAATACTTGAGGGTTGCGGGTCGCCGAAGAAGATGGCTTTGAATTTGTCGGGTTCCTCCTGTCTGGTGAGGGCGAAGTCGATGGAAGCGGGAAGATCACCAGTGGGTGCCACTCCTTGATAGCGAAGCTTGGTAGGTGAGCCTGCGGGTTTGTGGATGTAGTAGAATTGCGGGGTTTTGTCCTCGCTCAGTGGTGGAGTCCATCCCCGGGGTTTGACCACGAAGAAGATGGTATCTTCGTCGTGTGGGAGTTCCCAGCGACCTTCGGGATTGGTCCTGACGATCTCTTTTTGGTTGGAAACCGGGATGCCGGAAAGGCCAGGCTCTCCCTGGTCGCGGACCCCGTTGGCGTTTAAGTCATGGAAGACTGTTCCCGTGGCGGCGAGGCCGAGGGGAGATAACAGGATCAGGGTGGCAAAAACCGGGAGTTTCATTGCCTCCATGGTGCCAGTGAGATGTTCTTTGTCGAGGTAAGGTCTCCGTTTCACCGATCTATTTCTTCGGGCCCACCCGGGAGGGCGGGTCGTAACTAAGGTTCCAGACACCTTATAGGCTCTCGCAAGATCATCGTGATGTTCAGGTGAAGGTCGCTAGCAACGATGAGTTCACTGACCCCACGAACGAGTTTAATGAGGACACTTCTCGTCGCACCGTTTACCGGCTCTGGGCCCGCTCGGGAGGACATCCGCTTTTGGAATCTCTCGGCTGCCCTGATCCCAGTGTGATGGCCCCTCGTCGGAATCGAACGATTACGCCGTTGCAGGCATTGTCGCTTTTGAACAATCCTTTTGCGGAGGAATGTGCGCGGCGCTTTGTGGCGAGGATTGGGGAGGGGGAATCTGAGTCGCAGGTAAGGACGGCTTATCGGCTTGCGCTCCTTCGAGATCCGACGAGCGAAGAGTTGGTGTTGGGAGCGAATTTTCTTCGTGAGGAAGGGTTGGCCTGACTGCTAGAAATTTGCTTTTGGCGGGAGGGCCTTGAAGCCGCCTTTGGACCGGAGCGGATGGGGGTGAAAGGGGGTTGCATCCCGTATTCCCGCAGCGAGGACGCAATGAAGTTGGTGAGTGCGGGATTGTGTTCAATTTTTGGGCCTTCTTTCTTGGGCTGTGTTTCGCCAAGACCTTTGTCGAGCGATTGACTCGCTTTCCGTTTTCGTCTTTCCAGCCAGCTTGCCAGAATGGGGATTTAGGATTTTGGAAGAGGAAAGCCATTCTTGGGGGATTCAGGAGTCATACACATAGTCAGACACTCCGAGATCGTTCGTATCAAGCCGCGCAAGTGAACTTTGTTGATTTCACAAGGGTTGTGGTCTATCGCGAACGATGACGAACGGTAACTTCCGAAGTATGGTGGGTTCGATTCCCATCGCTGGTATTCTCTTGTAGGTATCAGGGTTTTAGGGGTTCCTTTCGGATAATGCTAGGACAACAGGTCTTTGACGACCTTGCCGTAGATATCCGTGAGCCGGTAGTCGCGGCCGCTGTGGCGATAGGTGAGGTGCTCGTGGTCGAGTCCCATCAGGTCGAGGATGGTGGCATGGAGATCGTGGACGTGAACTGGATTTTTTTCCGGGCGGATGCCGTATTCATCTGTGGAACCGTGGACGATTCCTCCTTTTACCCCGGCGCCGGCGAGCCAGGAACTGAAGGCCCAGTTGTGGTGTTCGCGGCCGGCCGCATCGGCTTTGTTGTTGAAGGGCGTGCGCCCGAACTCCGTCGTCCAGACGACCAGGGTGTCCTCGAGCATGCCTCGTGATTTCAGATCTTTGAGCAGACCGGCGATCGCTTGGTCGACGTTCTTGGCGAGTCGTTCGTGATCTTTCATATCGCCGTGCGAATCCCAGTTGCCGGATGAGCCGGTGTCAATGAGTTCGACGAAGCGCACTCCGCGTTCGACGAGCCGACGAGCGGCGAGACACTGCCAGGCGAAGCCGGTAGTGGCGCCACGTTGCAGGCCGTAAAGTTGGTGCGTCGCGTCAGTCTCTTTGGAGAGATCGAATGCTTCGGGTGCTGCCATTTGCATGCCGAAGGCGGTCTCGAACGAACGCATACGCGCTTCTGATAGGTTGTTGCCCGAGCGTGCCGCGAGGTGCTGTTGGTTGAGCCGTTGCAGCGCTTCGAGCTCGAGCTTTTGGCGTTCGGTGCCGAGGCGTGGTATGATATTGGCGATTGGTTCCGGGCCTGGGACGACCAATATCCCCTGGTGTGCGCCGGGGAGGAAATCACTCGAGTAGACCTGGGTTCCAGCGTAGGTCTGTGCGGGCGCGATGGTGATGAAGGAGGGGAGGTTTTTGTTGAGCGTGCCGAGCCCGTAACTGACCCAGGCACCGAGGCTGGGCCGGGAAAATGCGAACGAACCGGTGTGCATGCCGAGCGTCGCGTTGTAGTGGTTCGAGTGATCGGTGTGCATCGATCGGATCAGAGCGATTTCGTCCATGCAACTGCCGACGTGCGGGAATAGGCTACTGACTTCGGTGCCACAGCTGGCCCTGCGCGAGAATTCCCACTGCGGTGCTTTGAGGAAAATTCGCTCGTAACCTACGCGGTCTTTGATCTCGGGATGATCAAGTTTCACCTCCTTGCCGACGTCGGTCGTGAGTTTAGGTTTTGGGTCGAAGGTGTCGACGTGGGAGACACCGCCGGTCATGAACAGGAAGATCACATTCTTGGCTTTTGCCGGAAAGTGCGGGTCCTTTGGCGAGAGCGGATCACTCGTCTCGGCGGCCGCGAGCTGGCGCAGGATACCGGGCATCAGTGTCGATCCAGCCACGAATGAACGTAGGAGCTGGCGGCGGTTGGGATGGTGGAATGGGGGAGGCACTAGTCGAGGTGGAAGAGTTCGTTGCTACTCAGTAGGATGCGCGCGTAAGCATTCCAGAGGCCCTCTTCGGACGTGCCGGAAGCGCGGGCGAAGTCGGTGAAGGCCGTGAGTTCCGCCTCGTTCGCGGGGCGGGCAAATAGTTCCTGATAGGCGAAGTCGAGACGGCTCGGGGTGTGATTGGAACGGGCCATGACGCGTTCCGAGAATGCTTCGGCACAGCGGTGGAAGAACGGATCATTCATGAAGTAGAGCGCCTGAATGGGCGAGGTCGTGATGTTGCGAGTGGCCGTACTGGCGTTTGGGTCAGCGCCGTCGAAAAGGGCAAAAAATTGGCTTCGGAGATTGCGTTTCTGCATCAGGTAGATGCTCCGTTTTTTGCTCGGGTATTCGGCCGCAAAAGGGGCGTGTTGGGTGAAACTCCAGCCGCTCTCGGGTGGGAATGGATGCGCATGGCCGGGGGTGCGATCGAGCTCTCCGCTGGCGACGAGCAAGGTGTCGCGCAGTTCTTCTGCGGTCAGTTTGCGACGGAGTAGCCTGTCATTGCTAGCGGTTTGCTGGTAGCTTGCGCTGGCCATGATCAGCCGGTGCAGTGCCTTGGTGCTCCAGCCATTTTTCACGAAAGAGCGTGCGAGAAAATCGAGGAGCGGCGGGTTGGTCGGCGCTGCCCCGTGACTGCCGAAGTCGTTGGGGGTGGCGACGATCCCGCGACCGAAGTGTCCTGCCCAAATGCGGTTGGCCATAACTCGGGAGGTCAGTGGGTTATCGCGGCTCGCGATCTTTTCAGCTAACTCGAGCCTGCCGCTGGATTTGTCACTACCGAGAGTTCCGCCACCGAGGACAGTGAGGAAGGCCCGCGGGACTTCTTCGCCGAGATCCTCGGGATCGCCGCGCAGTTGCATCCTGGTCGACTTCACTTCGCCTTCAGTCACCGCGTAGGCGACTGGAACGGTGGGTTTCTGTTGGGAGTGATCGCGCAATTGCCCATCGATGATTCGGCGGCGAGTGCCGACTTCGCCCAGATTTTGGTAGGCGGTCGCCATTTTTGGTGAGCTGAAATGGTCTAGTTTCCACGAAACGCCATCGCCACCGGGGTGACCGTCGCCTACCTTAAGGTTGATTGAGATTTCGCCATCGACCGGGCTCAACCACGCGATTGCGACGGGGCCGGTTGGTCCGGGATGGACAAAAAAGGTGCGCGCGGGAAGGGTGGTCCAAACTTGAACGGGCTTGTTCGAGGTGTTGACGAAAACTGATGGGGTGTCGCCGTTGTGCCAGCCCTTCAACTCGGATCGACCCTCGCTGAAATCGTTCTGTTCTGGCAGAAACTTGGGATCTCCACTGGTGTCGAGGAAGCACCAGTTTCCGTTCGGGTTGCCTTTGTCGAGTTGGTCGATGAGATCTGCAACCGACCAAGTCTGGTTTTCGTGCGTGATTGAAAATTCGACGAGGGTGGTGTCAGCACCGTGGCTAGCGCGAGGCAAGATCGACAGCTGGATGACGTCTCCTTTTTGGGCAGAGAACCTGAGCGGTTTTTCATTTACGCGGACCGCTCCGCCGTCTGGGACGTCGCCCGATGAGATCACTTTGGAGCAAGTCGCGGCGAGATCCTTGAGCTCTTTGGATCTCTCGGTTTCTTCTTGGGCAAAGGGCAAGAGCTGTCGCTCGAGCTCGTTGTTGCTGATTTGCCATGCCTGTTGTTTGGCGAGCAGATCGGGCGTTGCGATTGGGACGAGATCGCGTGGCTGCTGGTTGGGTTCGCAACCTGGGTATGCAAATCGGGTGCTGTCGAGAACGCCATAGAGGGCGTAGTAATCGCGGGCCGTGATCGGGTCGTGTTTGTGATCATGACAGCGCGCACATGAGATGGTTAGTCCGAGAAATGCTTTGCCGAGGTTATCAATTGCGTCCTCGTAGGTGAGGTGCATGCTCTTATCGATGTCGTGTCCGAAGCGCCGTGCGATGGCGAGGTATCCGGTGGCGACGATGCTGTCGGCGCTCGCATCCGGCAGGAGGTCGCCAGCTAGTTGTTGTTTGACGAATTGATCGTAGGGCAGGTCGTTGTTGACGGCCTCGATTACCCAATTGCGGTAACGCCAGGCGTGCGGGAGTGGGTGGTCGCTGTTCTCGCCGGCGGTGTCAGCGTAGCGGACGACATCGAGCCAGCGGCGGCCCCAATGTTCGCCGTAGTGCTCGGAGGCGAGCATCGATTCGACGGCATCGGCAAAGGCATTCGCATCTGGCCGGGGGTCGGCAGCGAATTTTTCGACGAGTTCGGTGGCGGGAGGCAAGCCAGTTAGGTCGTAGCTCGCGCGGCGTATCAGCGAGCGGCGGTCGGCCTGAGTCGGGGCTTTTCCTCCGATGAGAGTGTCGATCGGGTTACGTTCCCAGCTCGCGGCTGGTGCAGGTGGCTGGACGTTCCCGAGAGGTTTGAGCGACCAGAGTTTTTCCGGCTCTGCCGCAATCATGCCGCCGTTGCTGGCGAGCATGATTGCGATGGCGCGGTGGATTTTCATCGGATTGAGTGTTGGCTGAACGCTTTAGAAAGCGGTGAGGAGGGGTTAGCAGGGGGAGGATCCTATTGGTAATATCTACCGAGGTGGAGCTGAGTATGGACATCCCGAAATCTATCGCAAAGCAATTAAGGAGTGGGCAAGGTTTAGGTTTTGACAGAAGGAGTTCTGGGGGGGGGAGGGGGAATGAGAATGGCCGATCTAAACAAGCGCGGATGAGGTCCCAGCTTTCCGTGCTGTTCTTCTGATTTTTCTTGTGTCAAATTTCAAGGGGTGAGTGCGGGGGCGGTAAGATCTTGGGTCTCACCAAGGTATACAGTGGAACGACCATTGAACGTTGTCTCCTTATGAAATCCATCGCCACAATTCTATCCCTCGCTCTCGTCACCGCCTCGCTTTCCGCCCAGGAGGACCCCAAACTGCCCAAGCCCGATGCCGAGGGTTGGATGACACTTTTTAATGGCAAGGATCTCTCGGGTTGGGATGGCGATCCGAAGGTGTGGCGCGTCAAGGATGGCTACATCTCAGGGGAGATTGAGAAACTAGAGGGTGGAAACACCTTTCTCATCTTCAAGAAGCCGTTCTCGAATTATGTCCTCGAGGCAGACTTCGTGCTGATTGGCAAGAAGGGCAACAGCGGGATCCAGTATCGTTCCAAGCAATCGGAGAACGGCGCCAACAAGTGGGTGGTGAAAGGCTATCAGGCTGACCTCGGGATTGGCTGGTGGGGAAAGCTCTACGAAGAGGGTGGGCGCGGTGTGCTCGCCGCCGATTACAAGGATAAGGCTCCCGAGATCAAGGAGGACGATGGCTGGAACAGTTATCGCATCACGGTGAAGGGATCGAAGTTGACGCAGGAGATCAATGGCGCAGTAACGATCGCGTTGGATGATCAGGATCAGAAGAAGGCCGCCAAGGAGGGCATCATCGCCCTACAGTATCACTCGCCGGGTGGCTTTGAAGTGCGGTTCAAGAACATCCGAATCAAGTTACTGGAGGCGGAGTGACGGCAGGAATTCACTTTTTGGGTGGGCCGCTTGTATCCCTTGAGAGGAACTTCTCCCCTGTGTCATAGATGTTGAATCTCGGGAACAAAACTTCTAATACTGAAGGCACCCTGAAAAGGCAGGGCGATCAATTGGAAACCTCTCGTTCATAATAAAGCGTTCAAATGTGCCAATTCCCGTTAGGTCACTTTCCTGGAGTATCAAGGAATTGCGCTTGCTAATTGATCGCCCTGCCTGAAAAGGAACGAATGAACGTTTTACGAATTCTATGTTTTCTACACTTGGCCTCGATCGCCCGGTCCGAGGAACTGGACCATCCCGGACAGGCCGATATCGCCGAGTCGCCCGACTTCTTCACTGAGGAAGTCTGGGGCAAAGTCGGTGCCGGCAAGTGCCTCAAATGCCACAAGGCGGGCGGTGACGCCGAGGAGAGCGAGTTCATCTTGTGGGGCTCGACTCGTGAGGGCTTTCTGACCCACAACCGGGCCGCGTTTACCAAACTGGCCACCGGCAGGAAGGATGATCAGTTCCGGATGTTATTGAAGGTGGTCGGCAAGCTCGACCACGGCGGCGAAGACGTGCTCGAGCTGGGCTCGACTCGCTACCGAATCCTCGAAGAATTCGTGCGCCGTGCGAACGGCGGAGTGCTGGGCAAAGATGATGCCACTGCCCTCAAAGTGCCGTTCTTCGACGGTGTCACCATGCTCGATGATCGCCGCCTACTGCGTCGTTTGACATTATCACTCGCCGCCCGTCTGCCGACCCCCGCAGAAAACTCCGCCGTGAAAGGCGGCGGGATTGGGGCACTTGGCAAGATTCTTGATAAGTTGATGACGGAGGAGGCGTTCTACGACCGGCTCGCCGAGGGGTTCGACGACATCTTCCTGACACCCGGCATCGATGACGTCGCGGAAAATGTTTTGTCCTACGAGCACTTCGAAAAGACGCGCCACTGGTACCAAAACTGGGACTTCAGCCATCTTAAGGACGAACAGGAGCGCAAGGAAGCCGGCTGGGAGCTGGCCCGCCACTACCGCGAGTCGATGACGCGCGAGCCGATGGAGTTGGTGAAGCACATCGTGCGCAACGGTCGCCCGTTCACCGAGATCATCACCGCCGACTACATCATGGTCTCGCCCTACACCGCGCGCGGCTACGGGATCTTCGAGGAGAATAAAAAGCGTTTTAAGAACATCGAGAACCGGTTCGAATACCTCCCCGTTAAGCTCAAGGCACTCACCGGCCGCAGCGAGAAAACGAACCAGGAATCCGCCACCGGCTTCTACCCGCACGCCGGCATCCTCAGCACGTTTCAATACCTGAAGCGTTATCCCACCACCGAGACGAACCGCAACCGCCTTCGCGTGCGCATGTATTACCAGCACTTCCTTGGCATCGACATTATGCAGCTCGCGCCGCGCGCGAATGACGCTGCCGCAATCTCCGCCAAGTATGAAATCCCCACGATGCAGGCCGTGGACTGCGTGATCTGCCATAAGTCCATGGATCCGGTTGCCGGCCTGTTCCAGGACTACTACGCGCTCGATGGCAAAGGCGTCCACGAGCTCCGCAAGGAGGGGTGGTTCGAAGACATGTTCAGCCCCGGGCACGAGGGCGAAGCTCTCCCCGAAGACGAACGCTGGCGCTCCCTTCAGTGGCTGGGTGAGCGCACGGCGAAAGATCCGCGCTTCGCCGTCGCGATGGTCGAACACGTGTGGTATATCCTCACCGGACGAAAAGCGCTGCGGCCCCCGGAGGACATCGACGCCCCATTCCACGCCGCTAGGCAGCGATCCTACTCAGAACAACGGGGTGAGATCGAGGTCATCGCCAGGGCCTTTACCACGGCGGACTTCAACCTGAAAAACGTCTTCAAAGAACTCGCCGTCTCGAAGTTCTACCGCGCCGACGGCCTCGCCACCGCAGCGGGGAGCCCGGCCCGTATGGCGGAACTCGATGATCTCGGGCTTGTCCGCCTCCTCGCCCCGGAACAGCTCGAAAGGAAATTAAAGGCCCTCTTCGGGAGGGACTGGGGACGCCTCGATGACCAGTTCAAAATCCTCTACGGAGGCATCGATACCAAAGAGGTCACCGAGCGCATCGCCGACCCGAGCGGCGCGATGGGAGCGATCCAGCGCATGATGGCCAACGAGATCGCCTGTCGAAATGTTGTGCTCGATTTCTCGCGCAAGCCGGCCGAGCGTCGCCTGTTCCCGGGAATCGAATCCGATGAGAAGGACGAGGAGAAGATCCGCAGCGCTCTTGCACACCTGCATGAACACATCCTAGGGCTCGCCGACCAAGCTGAGATCGATCGCAGCTACGCGCTCTTCGACGGCATCATCCGCGAGGCGAAGGAGCGCGGCAAATTCGAAGCGGTCGAAATCTATTCCTGTCGGGTCGAGCAGGAGATCCCCATCAATGATCCCCACTACACGCTTCGGGCGTGGCGTGCTGTTGTCACCTACCTCCTCCGCCAACACGATTTCCTCTACGAATAGCCCCGCAAATCCATGAGACGAGACTTCCTGAAACTTTGTGGCTTGGCCGGACTTGGCGTCGCCTCCCCAATCGGCTTTCCGACTCTGGCCCGCGCCGCGTCTAGAGAACCCGAGGCTTACGATGGCCCCTACTACGTCGTCTTTAACGCTGCGGGAGGTTGGGACACAACCTACCTGATGGATCCGAAAGGGGTCAACGAGACCAATCGACTCTACAAACAGGGTGACATTCTCACCGAGGGCAATATTCATTTCGCGCCCAATGCCGCGCACCTCGACAAGGCGAAGAAGGGCATGAGCAACGAGGCTTTCTTTAAGGAATACGCCAGCGATCTGCTCGTCCTCAACGGCCTCGACTACTCGGTCAACAACCACTCGCCCTGCTCACGCTACATGGCGACCGGCAAGCTCGACAGCCTTGCTTACCCGACCTTTGCCGCGCTCGTCGCGGCTTGCCGCGGGCCGGAATGTCCGCTCGCCTTCCTTACCTTCGGGAACTACTCCGCCACCGGCAATATCGTCCCGATGGCGCGCGTGCCATATCTGCCGACCCTCGGGCAAATCGCCAACGCTGACTGCGTCGGGGGCAACGCCCACAGCCCTTACCACGAAGATTTCGTCATCGACCGCATTGAGGCGGCGCTCAAAGGCCAGGCCGACGCCAGGATCACGCAAGCCCGCCTGCCGCGCGTTGAGCGCTCGCTGAGCATGCTCTACTCCGCCCAACTCAACGCCAAGGCCCTGCAGCGCGTCACACCATTCATCCCCAGCGACGCGCCGAAAGAACGGCTCGCCCGGCAGGCTGAGATCGCCCTCGCCTCCTTCAAGGCCGGTGTTTGCGTTTCCGCCAATCTCTCCATCGGCCAATTCGACAGCCACGCCAATAATGACCGTGACCAAATGGACCTCATCCCCGAGTTACTGGCCGGCGTCGATCACACCCTGCGGCGCGCCGAGGAACTCGGCATTCGCGACAAGCTGGTCATCGTCATGCAGAGCGAGATGGCCCGCACGCCAAACTATAACAAAGGCAATGGGAAGGACCATTGGTCGATTGGCTCCACCATGTTCCTTGGCCCGGGCATCGGGGGGAACCGCGTTATCGGCAAGACCGACGACGGTCAGTTTCTCATCCCAATCGACGCGAAGACCCTCGCGCTTGAAGAAGACCCCAAAAAAGGACTGCGCGTCCGCCCGGAACACATCCACCAGGCCCTCCGCGAATTCGCCGGAATCAACGGGCACCCGTTCAGCGAAAAATTCCCCTTTGTCATCCCTGAGGCGGAACGTCTCGCCGGTCTCTTCGGGTAGGAAGCGAGATCGGCTCGCAAACTTCCCAGCGGCTTTCCGTCTTGCGATGCTTTCGGCTAGGTGAGCGCGGCTGACTTCATGCTTCAGCCACCCTTGGACCTTGGCGATGTTGGGATCGTCGGGATCGTCGGGAAGCTCGTTCGCCCTGAAGCTGCAGAAGGGTAAGGCCGCAAGAATTGCCTGATGTCTGACTCCTTTGAGAAAAAGAAAAATCCTCCACTTTCCCGCCATTCTTCCTGACATTCCGTTGACCTTGCGGCGGGCTGGGAGTAAGGAATCCCCAGTTATGAAAGATCCCATCACTGTTTCCGTCACCGGAGCGGCCGGCCAGATCGGTTACGCCCTGCTTTTCCGCATCGCTTCCGGCTCCATGTTCGGACCCGACCAACCGGTGAATTTACGTTTGATTGAAATCGAGCCAGCGATGGGCGCTCTTGAAGGCACGGTGATGGAACTCGATGACTGCGCGTTTCCTCTCCTCAACGAGATCGTGCCAACCTGCGATCTCAACGAAGGATTCCGTGGCTCGGATTGGGCCCTGCTCGTCGGTTCTGTTCCTCGCAAAGCGGGTATGGAGCGCAATGACCTTCTCGGTATCAACGGAAAAATCTTCACCGGACAAGGTCAGGCCATCGCGGCCAATGCCGCTCCCGGAATCCGCACTCTCGTGGTGGGGAACCCCTGCAATACCAACTGTCTCATCGCGATGAACAACGCCGCTGGTGTTCCCAAGGAGAACTTCTTCGCCATGACCCGTCTTGACGAAAACCGCGCTAAGAGCCAGCTCGCGGCCAAGGCCGGTGTGCAGAGTAGCGACATTTCCAATCTCTGCATCTGGGGCAACCACTCGGCCACCCAGTATCCCGATTTCACCAACGCCAAGATTAAGGGCCAGCTCGTGACCGACGTGATTTCAGACCGTGCTTGGCTCGAAGGCGAGTTCATCAGCACGGTGCAACAGCGTGGCTCGGCCATTATCGAGGCCCGTGGAGCCAGCTCGGCTGCTTCGGCTGCCAATGGGGTTGTTGATACCGTTCGTTCACTCACCACGCCAACTCCCGAGGGAGATTGGACCAGCGTGGCTGTTTGTTCCGATGGTTCCTACGGAATCCCTGAAGGCCTCATCGCGTCCATGCCCATCCGCTCCGACGGGAAGACTTGGGAAGTTGTGCAAGGAGTTGAACTCGATGCCTTCTCCCGTGCCAAGGTGGATGCTTCCGTTGCGGAACTCTCCTCCGAACGGGAGGCTGTCTCCGGCCTCATTCCTTCCTAAGTCTGGATTCATATGGCATCACCATTGGTTATTGCGGGGCGTGAGTTTCGCTCGCGTCTCATGCTGGGGACGGGCAAATTCCCGTCCAACCAGCTCATGAGTGATGCCCTCGCTTCCAGCGGGACCGAGATCGTAACCGTCGCTCTGCGGCGGGCCGACCTCACCGGAAAGGATGACCCTTTCGCGAACATTCTCGAGTTCATTGATCCCGTGAAATATCTTCTTCTGCCGAATACGAGCGGCGCGATGAATGCCGAAGAAGCGATTCGTTTGGCCCGCCTTGCTGAAGCGGCCGGTTTGCCGAAATGGATCAAGCTCGAGATTCATCCCGACCCGACTTATTTGCTGCCCGATCCCATCGAGACGCTCAAGGCGGCGGAGCAATTGGTGAAGGAAGGCTTCGTGGTTCTTCCTTATATTAATGCTGATCCGGTTCTCGCCAAGCGCTTACAGGACGTGGGCACGGCGACCGTGATGCCTCTCGGGGCTCCCATTGGAAGCAACCGGGGGATTTCAACGCGGGACCAAATCCGTATCATCATTGATCAAGCCGAGGTTCCAGTCGTCATAGACGCCGGAATCGGCGCCCCCAGCCACGCCGCTGAAGCGATGGAACTCGGGGCTGATGCGGTGCTGGTGAATACCGCGATCGCGATCGCCTCGGACCCTTGTCGAATGGGGGAGGCTTTTAAGTGGGCCGTTCAAGCAGGCCGCGCGGCCTACGAGATGGGCTTACCCGAGATGATGGATGAGGCGTCAGCGACCAGTCCGCTGACTGGATTTCTGACGAAGTAGTTTTGAATGCTGGATGAGAGACAATTCTGTCTCTTATATGACATTTTTGGCACCGCGGAATTTTCAGACGAATTGTTTTTGTCTGGAGGGCAAAAGTCCCTTAACTTCACTCCATGACAGTGCGAAGGATCGACTGTCGACCCTGAAACAATGATGTCTGAAGACGCCCACAAAGTGAAAGCGACTCGCATTCTTGTGACCGCTGCCAGCGTGGTAATCTTGATTAGCGGTCTCAAGCTTGCTCAGGATTTCTTTGTCCCTGTCCTGCTCGCGGCTTTCATTGCGACGATTAGTTTGCCGATCACCTCGTGGCTTCGGCGGCACCGGGTGCCTCGTTTTTTCGCCGTCCTGGCCACCGTATTAGTCGATTTCGCCTTTCTCACCGGTCTGATCTTGATCGTGATTACCTTGATGGGTGATCTTGATGCGAAGTGGCAGAACAAGTATTACCCCGCCATGGATGTGAAAATCGCGGAGGTTTCACAGACTGCGGTCAATCTCCTCGAAAAATGGAACGTTTCGGAAGCCGAGGAAAAAGTGAAGCAGTATGCCGAGATCAACATTCCCCAGCAGATTACCGAAAACTTGAATCCGTTCGTCGTCGGGAAAGATGTCGCCTTCAAGGTGTTTTCATTTTTGGGGACGACCTTGCTCATTCTCATTTTAACAGTCTTCATGTTGAGTGAGGCCCGGATGTTTGGGCGGCGTGTCAATGCCGTTCTGGAAGCCCGCGGTCCCAATCTCGATCGCTTCATGAGCGCGACCGCTGATATCCAGCGCTATCTTGGCATGAAAACGGTGATCAGTCTGGCGACCGGATTACTGGCGGGATTCCTCTGCTGGGCGGCCGGACTCGACTTTTTTGTGCTGTGGGGAATCGTGGCCTTTGCCCTGAATTTCATCCCGGTTCTGGGGTCGATTATTGCCGGAGTTCCTCCCTTAATTTTAGCGTTCTTGGTCGATGGCACTCCGAGTGCCGTCGCGGTGGGAGTCGGATATATCTCGATCAACTTCTTCCTCGGAAACTTCTTGGAGCCCATGTTGATGGGGCGTCGCTTCGGACTCTCGACCTTGGTCGTGATCGTTTCAGTGCTCTTCTGGGGATTCGTGTGGGGACCGGTGGGGATGTTCCTAGCGGTGCCCTTGACGATGGTTCTGAAGGTGATGCTCGACAATAGCGATGAGCTTCGCTGGATCGCGGTCGCGATTACCAAGGAAAAACGTCATCCCATTCTTGAGCCCGAGGAGCTTGGCGAACTGCACATTGCGCGCGAAGATAAGCTCGATCTGACAGGATCGGTCCCCGAAAGCCGAAGCTAAGTCCGACCGGGATTCGGGATTGCCGGTGTTGTTTTCCCAGAAGGAATGGCTAGGGTTCTGCCGTGCGACAAACCGGTGTTCAACGTTTGGCTCTGGCCTCCATCATTTCCCTGATTCTCCTGATCTTTGCAGGCGCGGTGGTCCGGGTGACGGGTTCAGGATTAGGCTGCCCTGATTGGCCGACTTGCTGGGGGGAACTCATTCCTCCCACGAAGGTGGAACAGGTCAACTTTGAGAACCTTGATATCGAACGATTTCAGAGATCGGCCGAAAGATTCGGAAGAAATCCGGATGAAGTTACCGAAGAGAGTTTACGGGCGGAGTTTAGCGGAACCCAGACCTGGATCGAGTTTGTGAACCGGCTGATGGCGATGCCAGTGCTGTTGGTGACTTTTCTGTTGATGATCGCGTGTCTCCGCAGCGGCCGCTTGCGTAAGCTCGGAGTCGTTTCGTTCGCTCTCGTGATTGTGAACGCCCTTTTTGGCATCGTGGTCGTTGCGAGTGGCTTGCATACCGGAGTGGTGACGGTGCACATGGCCCTGGCGTTTGCGCTACTGTTTGTGTTGACCTATATCCTTTGGGCTGGGGGCGAAGAAGGGGCTCAACGGAAAAGAATTCCGGAGACCCGCCGTCGTTTCCTGATGGTGTTGCTCGTTTGCGTAATGGTCGAGTGGGCGATGGGCTCACAGATCCGCGAGATGACCGATAACCTCATGAGAAAGTATGGCACGGAGAGCCGGGCGGAGTGGATCCACGAGATTTCGGATTCATGGATGTATTTGATTCACCGTAGTTTTTCATGGTCGATTTTTCTGGGCGCTCTTTTTCTCGGGAAGCAAGTCGGTTGGAAGGGGGGTGTTCCCCGGCTCGTTCTCGCGGTCGTGGCTGCTCTGATGGTGATGGGGCTGATCCTTTCCCAGTCGGGAATTCATGCCGTCGTTCAGGTGCTTCATGTGGGCCTGGCGGGAATTCTTGTGAGTGCCGTTTTCTACTGGTGGTTGGCCGCGACCCCGTCCCAAAAAGGAGGGCAGAGTGCCTGACGGAGGGTATCGCAAGAAGACCTTTCACCTAGAGAACCTCAGGGCTTTTCCGGCGGGAGTGGTCGAAACTCTCGGGACCACTTTCTCTATTCTCATTGCTAACCGGGTTTTCGATGCCGGGAGCCTTGCCAAGGCTTCCCTAGTGGCTCTTCCCAGCCTTGGGTTGTTGCTCAGTCTCTTTGTAGTGCAGGCCGTCCGTCGCAGTGGTCTCAGTGCCAATTTGATGCTCGCTCTGATTTTTGTCGCTTCAGGAGTGGGTTTTACGATCAGTGCCTTCGCCGGTGATCGCTTCGAAATCTACTTGCTCGGGATGGTGATCGCTCTCGTCACCCTCACTCTCAATCTGCCCCTATTTTCGCAGATCTACCGCCGTCATTATCCCGACGAAGTCCGCGGGCGACTCTTTTCCATCACCGCCTTCATGAGAAAAGCCTACGCGATTGGCACCGCCTTTCTCTTCGGTTGGCTGCTTACTAAATCGCTGGACTACTACCCCTATCTTTTGGGTGTCTACGCGATCGCTTCCTTCATGATGGCCGGCTGTGTCATGGCCCTGGAACAGGTCACCCTGAGCCGCTCCAATCGCGTCAAGTTGTTCGATGCCTTTCGTCATGCAGGCGAGGATCACCGCTTTCGAAAACTTCTCATCTCCTGGATGATTCTTGGGTTTGGAAACCTCCTCTCGTTCTCGCTCTTCGTGGAATATATCACCAACAAGGACTACGGATTTGATCTCAGCGAGGGTCACGTCAGTATTATCACGACCGTCATTCCTGAGACCTGCTTTTTCATCTTCGTCCTTTTCTGGGGAAGGCTCTTTGACCGCATGGATTTTTACGTTCTCCGCTGCGCCATTAACCTGATTTTTGCGGCGGGGATTATTTTCTACTTCATGGGCGATGGTCTCTGGGCTCTCTATATCGGGATCGGTCTTCACGGCGTTGCGAAGGCCGGCGGAAATGTCGCCTGGAGTCTCTGGGTCACCAAGTTTGCTTCTGCTGATAATGTCGCAGAATACATGAGCGTCCACACCTTCCTGACCGGTTGTCGTGGCGTCATTGCTCCCTTCGTTGCCTTTCCCCTCGCGGCGACCCTGGGGCCGGGGTGGGTGGGGGCCATCGGCGCGACCTTAATTTTTATTGCGACGGCGATGTTAATTCCCGATTTAAAAACGCGAGATCGGGACTTGCCAGAGGCCGGTTGATCAGTAGGATCCGCGCCGTCAGCGGGGGAGAAAGTTTCCCCTCAATGCTAAGCCGCCTTAGCTCAGTTGGTAGAGCTACTGATTTGTAATCAGTAGGTCGACGGTTCGAGTCCGTCAGGCGGCTCCATTATACCCCTCAATGGGTTAGGAGTATTCTAGAAAAATCTGCTAACAGTGTGCTACCTTTTATTGTCAGGCCACTTCATGCAGTATCGTTTTTAGAGGCGGCTTGCCATTGTTGTCTGACCCACCACGGAGCCCATCGGAATCGGTCGCTTTTGGCTTTAAAGAGGATTTCCCAGATCTCGCTTTGGGTCTGGGGCTCTTTGGCTGCGTATTGAAGGCGATCGTGATATTTGGCGAAGCTCCATGCGATGGCGGCCCGGATGTGGGGTTTGCGACGGAGGCGGCTTGCGCTGGCCCTTGCTCCGCCTTCGCTGCGGATCCTACGGTAGGTTTTCTTGTAGGCGACCCACGCCCGCCGTTTAAAATCAAACATTCCCGGCCCGATCTCGCCTACGGCATAGTAAAAGGCGAACATCCAATGGCGATGGCTGATGATGTCATCAAGGGTGACGTGAAAAGGAGGGAGTTTTGTCGGTTGAGATTCGCTAACTTTTCTGACGCAGTGAGAAGGCCGCCCGCGTGCTTGCTTTTGGATTTCGAGGGTGAGGAAGCCGGCGTCGATGGCTTCGTCGATCACGCTTCGGAAGAGGCCATGATTACGCATGAGGTGCCGGACGGAGACCTTGCCTCCGTTTCTCTCGATGGCGCCTTCGATGACGGCGAGACGTTCGCGGGTGAGGATGTTGGGTTTCATAATTTGGAGTTGATTGGGTGAGATTGGGGAAAAAATTGGTCTTGATCAATCAGACTGTCCCACGTGTCCCAACTGTCCCCATTGCCTCGTGAAATCACGGTGTTGATATTGGGACACTTGGGACCGATGGGACGCTCTGGCGAAGTGGTTAAAATTTTTTACACTTGGCGGATCATCCATGATCGGACACGTCCAGACTTCTTCTCTGCGATGCGGTAGTGGGATTTGAGTCGGGACGAAAAGTTTTTTACTCCCAGTGCGTGGAACCCTGAATCCTTGCAATAGTCAGTGTAGAATCTATAGAACTCCCCCTTGGCAACCCGCTCGACAGGGTCTGACTTCCAATTTTCGTCGTCGAGAAATTGGGCCACGGAATCACTCTCCAGCTGATAAGTTTGGAGACACTCATCCGATTTTTGGCATGGGCTAAATTTCCTCTGGATGCGAACCCGTCTCATCCCTTCGAGAACCCGATTCATCACTCCTGCGAGTTCATTTTCGATGAGCTTGTGGGCCAGGTCGGGGTCTTTTTCTTCTTGAGAGATCGATTCTTCAAACGGAATGATTTGAAATCGGCGGAAGTAGCCTTCAGTGATCTCTGTTTCTATCGGGAGTGTATTGGTGTTGAATGCCAAGCGAGCGTAGTTTGAGGAGGTGAAGATGTCGCCATAGAGCTTTCGGAACTCCATGGGTTCTCCAGAAGAGGCGAGTTTAAGAATATCGGGACTGACATTTCCACCCAACTCGCTGCCATAGTTTAAGAGCTTCCCAAGTAGTGGATGTCTGCTTTCCGGGGCTCTCAGACTTGAGAGACTGAGAGAACTAATGTTCGCTTCTCCAAAAAGCGCCTTTGTGACGTCAAAGAGAACGCTTTTGCCATTATGACCGCTCCCATGAAGTACCAGCATTTTCTCAAGCTTGAGTCCTGGGAGGAAACTCCATCCTAGAAACTCCAAGAGAACAGTCCGACATTCAAGATCGGGAAGGACGCGGGCGAGATAGCCATCAAAGAGAGGGCTCTTGGCGTTTGGATCAAAATTGAAAGGGAGCACGTAGGTGAAGCCGTCGGCATGGTCATGCTCTGTCATGGTCTCCTTCTGTCCATCAAACCTGAGCGTTCCGTTTTTGAAGTTTACCGCAATAGATCCGGGGCTTTGCTTTAGATGGGGACTTACGGCTTCGAGCTGGGCTTTGAGTTCAACTCTGAAACGGAAATGCCGTGAATCACTAACACGGTGGCCCAAGGCTTGGGCGAAGTCTCCCAAGGCTTTCTCCAGCTCGCTATTGCCGACGACTTGCCAATGGTCGGTGAAATAAAGGTGTAGCTGCCCGTTGATCTTCGCGATTCCTGATCTGGTCGCTTCTAGTTTGGCGAGAAAATGGTCAGCGATAATTACGGATATTTCACGGGATCTGGGGGCACGGGGCTCCCCTTCTGCATTCACGAGAGGTTCGCCCAAGTATTGAATGGCCAAGGTATTGAAATCTGCCTCGGTGGTCGCCTGGACCATTGCTTTCAAGGGACAGCCAAGAACAGTTGCGGTGAGTTCGGCTACAGCGATGGCTGTTTTATCAATTGATTGAGAATTCATCAGTAGGAGAGGGGACTGAGGTGAAGAAGGTGGGCGCGATTTCCCGTCATGTCGTGGAGGCATCCGGGGGCACGCAGGGGATTGCTTGAGCATCGGGCAAAGACAGCGGTGTCGATGGCTAGGCCGTCAATGATCGTTTGCAATGCTGTCATTCCTTCGGGAGAAGGTCGGTCAAACCAGCCGTGAAGCGACTTTCCGCCGGTGTCGATGACGGCGCGGAGAGTCATTTTGAGACGGTCGGTCATGAAGGCAAAGAGGGCGGCGGAGAGTTTTTTGTTCTCATCGCGCTCCTCGGTTGTCTTAGGCTTAAATCCGATGAGTTCGTCACTCTCAATCACCAAGTAGGGTCGGTCGGTAATCGATTGTTCTGATCGGGAAAGGCTTCCCGCCTGGAAGATCCCGGCAGCAAGTCGAGGTGGCAGAGAATCAGCGTCGAGCCATTGTTGGCAGCTTTGGAAATTCCGGGAGTTTTCACGCTTTCCACTCTCATAGGGTGTTCCCATCCATAGAAGATCAAGAGGTTGGAATAGACCGGTGAGCATGGCACGGCATTGGTCCAGAGTATCTGGTTCAATGATGCTCGGAGAAGAATGCCAAAGGTCGGCCTTCCAGTCGTCAGATAGGTAGGGTTTCAGCAGGGATTCCCGTTTCCCGTCGAGGGCCTTGGTTAGCTTTGTCTGGGTTCCAGATTTTGCATCATGGCAAAGTCGCCTCCTCGTAGCTGCGCCTTTCGCATTGGTCCTCTTTGACGGGGCGATGAAGTCAGTCAAAGGGACTACTCCCATCAACTCTGACAACTCGCGAAGATTGTCATGACCATCGGGGCGGACTCCGTGTCGCAGACCATGAAGATCGATCACGCTCCCACCTTGTTGGCACGGGTGACAATAGAAAAGCCACACACTGTCTATCAGTGCGGCACGGAAAGAGGGTTTATGATCTTCATGAAGAGGGCAATACGCGATGAGTTCCCGGCCATCGAAGTGAGTGATCTCTACTCCTGTCTTATCGAGATATTCTGGAAGCAGTCCCTTGAGGGTCTGGAGATCGTAGCGTTCCCGCTTGAACGGACCTTGTTTCGAGGTAGTCTCCTTTTGTCGGGCTGCAATTCGACTTTTTGAGGAGGCCACCATGATTGGTGGCTTTTTTATTACGGGCTCTCCTCCTTGGTTTTCTGATTCTCGGGGAGGAAGCTCTCGATGTAGGCCTCGATGGATTTGGCATCGAAGAGGCGGGTGGCGCGGGCCATACCGGGTTCGGTTAGAGACACGCTGCGGATCTTACCTGCCTTTTGGAGCTGCCAGAGTTTGGTGCGGCTGATTGAGTAAATGGCGACGGCTTGCTTATCGCGGAGCCATTTAGCGTCTGTCTGTGATGGAATATGGTGGTCGGTCATTACGTTGAGGACCCTACTCCTAACCGGTCACCCCAACTTTGCGCCGTGTGGCCCCGACTTCAGCGCTGTGCTGCCCCAACTTGATCGCGGCTTCTTTCCGCACGTCGTCTCCCAATCTTCATTCTGCCCCGACTTCGTCCCGTAAATCCCCAACTTGTTCTCTAAATGGGCGCGAAAACCTTTTTACACTTATTTGAACGTCGCCGCATCTAGCGGAATTTTCCCGTCTCGGGATTGATTTTTTGAACCTTCTTTCCGGTGCCAAACTTTTCCTGAATCCCCTCCTTCACTTGAAGCCAATTCTCGAAAAGAGCGAGGCATCTTTTGGCGACGGATGCACTGTGGAAGTTCTGTTGTTTGCCGCAAAGAAATTGCGCCTTGAAATCCTTTTGCTCTGCTGTGGTGGGATTTGGCCACCACGTCGTTTTTGTGGTCCACCATGGGCGAGTTTCGTGATCTCCTTCCTTTGGCTTCGTGCGAGGTTTGTGACTCGGTCTCTCGGTCTCGTCCGGCAAGACGAGAAAATCTCCGCCTCCTACTTCAACCCATCTAACCCATCCGTTTTTGTTGAGGGTCTCACTGAGGGTCTGGTCGAAGTCTCCTCTGCCAGAATTCCAAGGAACTGTTTCGTTGAATGCTTTTTTGCGGAGGGCTTCTTTCACCCATCGGTTGAAAATCTTCCCGGCATCAGTCTTGTTGGAAGGAAGTTTTTTCTCGTCTAAAAAGGCTTGAAGAAGCGGGATCCGGGGCACCTTTCTCTGGTTGGTGCCTTCAGTCACGACATGAGATTCAACAAGGTCGTGGATGGCTTGCGAAACATGATTGTGTTTCGATTTATCGTTCCGATGTTTCAAGTTTCTGGAAAAAACGTGCGCTTCGCAGATGAGCGAGTAAGCCCGTTCGATTGCCTTTCCCGGCCAGTCTCCCATCCAGTCGAGATGCTTGGCGATATCGAGAAGGTCAGCGGGCG
>Ga0209284_10002224_pt1 | contig 27111 bp, 20 predicted proteins | sample FRY03_FD_187211 | JGI IMG/M metagenome (GOLD analysis project Ga0209284, IMG submission 187211) | Freshwater microbial communities from Lake Fryxell liftoff mats and glacier meltwater in Antarctica - FRY-03 (SPAdes) (version 2) | ecosystem: Environmental > Aquatic > Freshwater > Ice > Glacier...
TGGAATGCGCAATGATTCAAAGCATGGGCAGGCATGGGCAGGCATGGGCAGGCATGGGCAGGCATGGGCAGGCGTGGGCAGGCGTGCCCTGCTGTTGAAGAAAACCGCTAAAACCCGCGCAATCAAGCAATCGCGCTGCGCAAACCACTCATCTTCGACTGCAAGTTTCGGCCTGGACATGCGGTCCTCGCGCTCGCCCATTCCTTATGCGATCGCACATGTGAACTCTTCACCTTGTATTTCGCCATGCACACGCGCAAGTGGCGGTCGAGCGCGACGAGTTGCGCCATGCTGGGAGTCTGCTGGTCAAAGTTGCCAACGCAGAGAATTCCCAGATTTCCCTCATTCTCATTCTTGACATGCGCTCCCTGATAGCGAATATCGCGCCCTTCCCAGACTCGACCAGAACGATCGATCACATAGTGGTAACCGATATCCGCCCAACCCTTACCGCGGTGACCATTACGAATGAGCTCGATGCGTGATGCGCACGAAACGAAATCGGTCGCAGTGAATGGCGACATTCCATCATGATGAATTGTGATCCACTGCACAGGCAACATCGGATAAATATTGTCGATGTCGGGCTTGCCCCTTGTCCATGATTCGCGAGGAATCACACCAGTCAGTGGTTGACTCGGCGGCAGAGGCGCTGGCGTCAGCACTTTGGGCTGCTGCCTGGCCAACAACGATGGGTCTGGCCAAAGAGGCCCCGGCATTCGCGCTGTCTTCGAACCAATTGTCGTGCAACCTGCAAGTAATCCAAGTCCAACCATCAATAGCGTGCGTCGACCAACGAGCGACGCTTCCTGCGGCGCCTGAAAATCGGGCGTTGAGTTGGGATCCAAATTGGTCATGCGCAGAGTCCCTTCTATCGACCCAAATACTCTTGGGACTCCAGATTACGCCACATATCAGAGGGTGGTTCAGGTAGACTTCACTCACTTGAAATCCGTTGAAATATAGTGACAATATGAACGCCCCTACCGAATCAGAACGCCGTTATACCGCCGAAGATATTCAAGTCTTGGAGGGGCTGGAGGCGATCCGCAAGCGTCCGGGAATGTATGTCGGCGGCACGGGTCTGAGCGCTCTGCACCAGTTGGTGTATGAGTGCGTTGACAACTCGATCGACGAGACAATGGCGGGATTTGCGACACAAGTTCTCGTGCGCCTTGGAGTCGATGGCTCATGCACCGTGGTCGATGATGGACGAGGAATGCCCGTCGATCTGATGCGCAGCGAGAATCCGAAGATCGATGGCCGTCCTGCGATTGAAGTCATCTTGACCGAGCTGCATGCTGGTGGAAAATTCGACAACAACGCATACAAGGTTTCGGGCGGACTCCACGGCGTCGGCGTGAAGTGTGTCAATGCACTCAGCGCATGGACCGAAGTTGAAGTGCATAAGAGTGGAAGTTCGTGGGGAATTTCTTTCGAGCGCGGCGTGTGCGTGAAACCGCTGTACAAGATCGTGGAATCTGGCGTCGCCAAGTCTGGAACGCGCATTACATTTCTGCCCGATTCGGAGATTTTCCCAGACACGCAATTCCGCGCCGAAATGCTCGAATCGCGGCTGAGGGAATTGGCGTTCCTCAATCCAGGGGTCTCCATTCGATTCGTCGATGAGCATGTTGGGTCGGATGGAACAATCCGCGATGTCACATTCTTCGACACCAATGGAATCTCGTCATATGTCAAGTGGCTCAATGACGCGAAAGTTGTGCAGAGTCCATGCATTTCAATTCGCAGATCAGATGCACAGCGCGGTTTTGAATGCGACATCGCATTGCAATACACCGATGCGACGGCCGAAAACCTGCTCGCTTTCGGCAACAACATTCGCAATCAGGATGGCGGTACCCATGTGCAAGGATTCAAATCTGCGCTCACTCGCGTGGTGAATGGCTATGCGAAGCGCGAAGGGATCATGAAGGATCTCGTGCCGAGCGGCGACGATCTTCGCGAGGGGCTCACCGCGATCATCAGCGTCAAACTGCCCAATCCGCAGTTCAATAATCAAACCAAGGAAAAACTGCTCAATGAAGAAATCGAAGGCTTTGTCAGCGCTTCATTGATCGAGGAATTGACAGCGTGGATGGATTCCAATCCGCGCGAGGCCAAGCTGATTTGCCAGCGCGCGATTCTCGCGGCAGAAGCTCGTGAAGCCGCGCGCAAGGCTCGCGAATTGATTAAGCGAAAAGGTGCGCTCGGCGACAGCGCTCTGCCGCAAAAACTCTCCGACTGCTCGAGCGACGATGTCGCATCCACTGAAATCTTTATCGTTGAAGGCGATAGCGCAGGTGGAAGCGCAAAGGGTGGACGGGATCATGTCCATCAAGCAATCCTGCCGTTGCGCGGAAAACTTTTGAATGTCGAAAAATGCCGACTCGACAAGGTGCTGGCATTCGAAGAAATTCAGACGCTCATTCAGGCTCTGCAGTGCGGTATCGGAGCGGATATGGATCCGGCGAAGTTGCGATACGGCCGAGTCATCATCATGACAGACGCCGATGTCGACGGAAGTCATATTCGCACCCTGCTGCTGACTTTCCTCTTTCGACAGATGTACGAACTTGTTCGCCAAGGCCACATCTTCATCGCGCAACCGCCGCTCTATCAGGTGATCCAAGGCAAGCACAGCAAATATGTGCTGAATGATCGGCAGCTGAACGAGACACTCGCTGAATTGGCGCTCAAGCATGCGTCGCTTGTGGTCCGCGGTGAACACGGCGTAACCATTCGCACAATTGCGGCAGAAGAACTCCGCAAGGCGCTGCGGCTGCTGCATCGGCTTGATGACTTATCTGGCGTTGTTCAGCGACGCGGCATTCCATTTCAAAAGTTGCTCGAAGCACGCGACAACGCTCCCAACGGATCACACCAACTGCCGACACACCATGTCGTATGGGGCGGCGGTGACTTGCTGGCATGGAGTGAATCCGAAGCGCACGACGCCGTCGCCGCACGGGGCATGGTGCTTGATGACTTGGCCGCGCGCGATGTGCAAACGACAGTTCCAGAAGCAGCTGCACGAGGCGTTGTCGCATCACTGCGTCAGATGCACGAGACGGCGGAACTCGAGAAGATCTTCGCGCAATTGCTGGCGTTTGGAATTGACATTGATGACTATGGATTGGTGCAGGAAGAATCCGTCACCGGTGAAAAAATGCCGTCGAAATATGGATGGCAACTCAATCCAGAAAAAGGAGAGCCAGAACTCGTCGAATGCAGCAGCGTCGCGCTCATCCTCAAGACTCTGCATGATTGCGGCCGCAGAGGAATTGAAATCAAGCGCTTCAAGGGTCTTGGCGAAATGGAGCCAGTCCAACTTTGGGAAACCACGATGGATCCCGCTCGACGAACGCTGTTGCGCGTGACGATTGAAGCGGCAGCCGAAGCGAGCAAACTCTTCACGGTGCTCATGGGCGAGAATGTTGAACAGCGCCGCGCATATATCGAGAAGCATGCGCTCGAGGTTAAGAATCTCGATATCTAGCGTGGTGTTGTCGGATCGCGACGCCCAAAGCCCTCAACTCATCATCGCTGGATCCGCGTGCCCCGCTTGTGCAAATCCGATCGCACGCAGTCTGCACGCATCACATCGAGCGCAAGGTCGTCCGTCGCCACTGGGGTCGTAGCAACTCATCGTCAATGCGAAATCAACGCCAAGTTCGGTGCCAAGTTTTACAATGTCGCACTTGGACAGCGCCAGAAGCGGCGCATGAAATTCAAACGCGCGTCGACCCTGTGCCGCAGCCTCAACCCCTGCTCGCGTTGCCAAATTCGCGAGCCGATCGAATGCCTCAAGAAATTCTGGTCGGCAATCGGGATAGCCAGAATAATCAACCGCATTGATACCCAACGCGATATCGCTCGCGCCGCGTGACTCCGCAACGGCAAGTGCGAAACTGAGAAACAAAGTGTTGCGCGCGGGCACATATGTGACGGGAATCTCATCGCACGGCGGAGAACCCTCTCGATCCTTGGGCACAGCAATATCGGCGGTTAACGCACTCGCACCGACGGTGCGCATATCCATCTTCTGCACAAGATATTCCGCTACGCCAACCCGTTCTGCCACACGGCGTGCGCATTCCAACTCAATTCGGTGGCGCTGACCGTAATCAAAGCTCAAAGCGATGCACTCGAACCCTTCGCGTTTCATCCACGACAGGACGACCGCGGAATCCATACCACCTGACACAAGAACCACTGCTCGCTTCGACATTGCCCTCGCAGGTTAGCCAGAGGGCGCGGCAGATGCGACGAGTCCTACATTCCAACGACGCGACTCGCCACCGCTAGGATCACTCCCATGGATGTCATCGACCTTCGTAGCGATACTGTGACTCGACCGACCGAGCAGATGCGCGCAGCGATGATGGCTGCTCCGCTTGGCGACGATGTGCTCGGCGATGATCCAACCGTGCAAGCGCTCGAACGAAAGATCGCGGATTTGCTCGGCAAAGAAGCTGGGCTTTTTGTTCCCAGCGGAACGATGGCGAATCAGCTGGCGATCCGGTGCCACTGCGAAGCTGGCGACGAAATCATCGCGCACGGCGAGAGCCACATCATCCACTACGAAACGGGCGCTCCCGCAGCGATTTCGGGATGCATGATCCGACCGCTTGATGGACCGCGCGGTCTCTTCAACGCAGCGGCGGTGCACGCCGCGATTCGCAACAAGGACATTCATTCGCCAAAGTCGCGCCTCGTCGTCGCTGAAAACACCCACAATCGCGGCGGCGGCTCAGTCTGGTCGCTCGATGCCTTTGGCGAAGTCTGCGCGGCGGCGCGCGAACATCAACTTGCGGTGCATGTCGACGGTGCACGCCTCTTCAACGCATGCGCGGTTGCTGGCTATTCCCCGCGCGCATTCGTCCAAACAGCCGACACCGTCAGCGTCTGCTTTTCCAAGGGGCTCGGCGCACCAGTCGGAAGCGCGCTCGTCGGTCCCGCTGCGATCATCGAACGCGCGCGGCGATTTCGCAAGATGTTTGGCGGCGGCATGCGCCAAAGTGGATTCCTCGCTGCGGCCGCGATTTACGCACTCGATCATCATGTCGAACGACTCACTGAAGATCACACGGCGACGAAGCAACTCGCGCAGCGCATCTCCACGATCGCAGGAATCACCATCGATCCGCCGATCGCGCACATCGAGTCCAATATGGTCTTCTTCACACTCGATGAAAGACTGGGTGATGCCCGCTCGTTCTGCGCTCGATTGCACGAAGCTGGAGTTCAAATGATCCCCATGGGCCCACGACGCGTGCGCGCGGTCATGCATCTCGATGTGCCGAGCGATGTGGTGGAACGCACCGCGCGTGTCCTGCAACGCGTCAGTCAATGATCCACGCTCGCGCTGCGATCCATCCATCACATGCAATCTCATGCAATCTCATGCAATCTCATGGCGCCATCTTCGATCTCGACGGAACGCTCGTCGACTCCTGCGATGCGCATGAACGCGCATGGAAGTCGCTCGGCGAGTCTGTGGGCATTCCCGTCTCGCACGATTTCTTCATGCGCTTTTTCGGTCGACAAAACACGCCCATCATTCAAGCGCTCTTTGCAGAAGGTGGGTGCGCGGCGCCGGACTCGCAGACAATCGCAGCGCTTGCGATACGCAAGGAAGACTCATTCCGTGCGCTCATCGCCCACGATTTCCCAATCATGCCAGGAACTCTTCCATTGCTCGCAGCACTACGGGGATCATCATGGCGTTTGGCGATTGGATCGAGCGCGCCACAAGTCAATGTTGACTTCATGCTTGGCGCACTCGCGCGCGCGGCGTCAACCACCACCCCATTTGATGCGATTGTCACCGGCAACTGCGTCGAGCGCGGCAAGCCGCATCCCGATGTCTTTCTCGAAGCAGCGCGCCGACTGAACTTGCCCGCCACGGCGTGTGTGGTCATCGAGGATGCCGCGCCCGGCATCGAAGCCGCGCACCGCGCCGGGATGAAGTGTGTCGCACTTTGCTCGGCTGGACACACGACCACCGAACTTGCCGCGGCGGATCTGCTGATTCACCATCTTGACGAACTCACTCCTTCTCGACTCCAATCACTCATCACGCCATGAACGACCCCCGATTCCAAATCCTCGCTTCAACTATCGTGAATCATTCCTGCCAACTCAAGGCTGGCGAAAATATCCTGATCGAATCGTTTGATGTCCCCGATGAGATGGTCATCGCGGTCGTCGAAGCTGCGCAGCGGGCTGGTGGAAATCCGCATGTTGAAATGCGCTCGACGCGCGTCTTGCGCGCACTGCAGGAAAAGACTTCGATCCAAGGCATCCAGACCTGGGCCGAGTGCGATCTGCACCGTATGACCAAGATGCAGGCATATGTTGGCTTGCGCGGCGGCAACAATGCCAACGAAATGTCGGGCATGCCCGACGCGCAAATGAAAATCATCGGCGCCAACTATCAGAAGCCAGTTCACCTCGAGCAACGCGTCAAGCACACCAAGTGGGTTGTGTTGCGCTGGCCAAGTCCAAGCATGGCGCAATTGGCCAAGACCAGCACCGCATCGTTCGAGAATTATTACTTCAATGTCTGCTGTGTTGATTATGCAAAGATGGACCGTGCCGTCCAACCGCTCATCGCACGCATGAAGAACGCCGATCGCGTTCACATCAAGGGACCAGGACCAACCGACCTCAAGTTCTCAATCCGCAATGTTGGAGCCGTTGGATGTGCGGGTGAGCGCAACATTCCAGACGGCGAATGTTTCACCGCACCGATTCGCGATAGTGTCGAAGGCATCTTGCAATACAACACTCCATCGCTCTATCAAGGTTCGGCCTTTGCGAATATCCGATTTGAATTCGTCAAAGGCAAGATTGTCAAAGCAACATGCGACGGCGATCAAGACAAGTTGAACAGCATTCTCGATTCCGACGAAGGCGCGAGATATATCGGCGAATTCAGCCTTGGATTCAACCCAACGATTCTCACTCCCATGCAAGACACACTGTTCGACGAAAAGATTGCTGGAAGTTTTCACTTCACTCCTGGTCAGTGCTATGAGGAGGCTGAGAACGGCAATCGCAGCCAGGTGCACTGGGATATTGTCTGCATTCAGCGGCCAGAATTTGGCGGCGGGACAGTCTCGTTTGACGATCAAATCATCCGCCGCGATGGGCTGTTCCTCGTCGACGACCTCGTTGGGCTCAATCCTGATCATTTAGGCTCGGCCTGAGTCGCTGAAACGCGCTGTGTCCCATTGATTCGCTGGACTGACTGGTGGATACTATTGGGCTATGAAGAAATCAATCACAACGATGTGCTTGATAGCGACTGCGGTCACCGCGTGTGGTTGCGAACCGAGCGTTGATCGTGGTCAATCAAAGCAGCCACCGATTCCGCCACCGGGCACTCCTCAGCAACGGTCATTCGACACGATTCCCGAAGGCGGCAGCAAGTCTGTGCTGGGAAAGTCTCGTGACGCCGCCGTGCGGGTCCGCGATAAAATGGAAGCGCGCGATGCGGAAATCGGCAAGATGGCCGACGATGTTTTCAAAACTACTCCCTGACGCGGTGCGGGTTCAATCCTTCGTTACCGGCGGATCATCGTGGAGCATTCGCAAAGGTGGAGTGTCGAGATCTCTGGTCATGTGCCAGCTACCGTTCAACCAAGTCCATCAGCGAGTGAGCGCGAGTGAACGCGAGTGAACGCGAGTGAGCGCGAGTGAACGCGAGTGAACGCGAGTGAACGCGAGCGCAGCAGAGCTTCACTTGTTTTGAACTGGGGGAGGTACGGCGCCTACAGCTGAGGAAGCCGTTGAATCACTCACAATTTTCAGCAGCTCAACATCGAAAATGAGCGTCGCTTTCCCTGGAATCACTGGCGGACGACCGGCGGGACCATACGCCAACTCATAGGGAATGATGAGTTTGCGCTTGCCACCAACCTTCATCGATCCCACACCTTCGGTCCAACCCTTGATCACATTGGCCAGCGGAAACTGGGCTGGCTGTCCGCGATCGACGGATGAATCGAACTTGGTTCCATCGACGAGATACCCCGTGTAATGCACTTCAACAACGGAACCAGGACCTGCGGGAATCGGGCCCGTTCCCTCGACCAACTCGATGTACTTCAGTCCATCTGGAAGCGTGGTGATTTCGCCGGTGAAATCAGTTCCAGGCAATTGACCGCGCGCGGTATCGCTCACAATCGCGCCATCGGTTGCGTTGACAACAATGGTGTGAATTTTGCCGGAGGAGAAAATCACAACTGAATAAGAAGGAGGAGTCGCACCAAAGTCCGTGCTAATTGCGCGAACAACGCCATCCGCCTTTGCAATGGCTCTTTTCATCGCATCGATCGGCGTCACCTTGATGCTCGTGACCGCACCCGTCATGCCGTCGACGATCACGCGCTGGGGAACTCCACCTACCACACAAATCACCTCATAGGTCACCGTGTCCGCATCGGTCGTCGCCTCAGCAGCGACGAGACCACCATCGGAGGCCTTCATCGCCAATTCGATGGCCAGTGCCATGTCAACCTTGGCGGCGGCCAATTTCTGCGCACCCTCCCACGGATCTGGCGGCAGCGTTTCATAATCGATCGGGGCGGCTTGCGCGTGTGCTTGGTTCATTGAAACTCCAAAATTCATCCATGGCATTGCCAGAGAGAATGTGATGACGAGTGACGATGCCGATAGAGAAAGATTTTTCATAATGGTCCTTGAATGAGTTCGTGAAATGGATCCGTGAGAATATTGCTAGATGATGACGATCCGATGACGATCCACAGAATAGTCAAAACCATCATGCTCGGCTGTACTTCGCCTCGATCGCTTTGACCTTGGCAAGTCGCCGTGCATGACGCTCTTCATTGGTGTACTTCGCATCTATATATGCACGCACCATGTCTTGTGCAAGCGCGCCACCAACGATGCGACCCCCAAGCACCAGCACATTCATCGCATCGTGTTCGACGCCTTGATGGGCCGAGTAATAATCTTCGCAATTGCCAGCGCGAATGCCAGGAATCTTGTTCGCGGCAACACTCGCACCGACGCCCGAACCACAGAGCAGAATCCCCCTTTCGGCGCGTCCGCCCAAAATCTCGGCGGCGATCTTCTCAGCAAAGTCAGGGTAATCACACGACGCAGTCGAATCGGTCCCCAGATCAATCACTGTGTGCCCAAGCCCACGCACAAACACAACAAGTTCTTGCTTGAGCGTGAAGCCCGCGTGATCGGATGCCAGCGCAACGATCACCGTCCACCACCCGATTGCACACGCTTGAGCACCGCACGCGCACGCGCCGCGACAGTGTTGGGCTCAAAACCAAACTTGTGCATCACAGCCGTGAACGGCGCCGATGCGCCAAAGGTTGTCATGCCCACTGCTTCGCCATCGAGTCCAACATATCGATCCCATCCAAAGGTCGAGAGCGCTTCAACGGAAACGCGCGCGCGAACCGATGGCGGCAGAATCGAGTCGCGATACGCCTGATCTTGACGATCGAAAAGTTCCCAGCAAGGCATGCTGACCGTGCGAACTTTGACGCCCTCCTTGGTGAGCATCTCATGCACCGCCAGACAAAGCGAAACTTCGCTTCCGCTGCCGATGAGGATGAGATCGGGCTTGCCTCCCTCGGCATCGAGCACCACATACGCCCCGCGTGCCAGACCAGATGCCGCGCCATACTTCGTGCGATCGAGCGTCGGCAAATCTTGCCGCGAAAGAGCCATCACCACGACTTGATGCACCATCGGCATCACAGTGCGCCAGCATTCGACCACCTCATTTGCATCGGCTGGCCGAAAGACCAAGACTTGCGGTGTCGCGCGCAGCGCCGCGATCTGCTCGATCGGCTGATGCGTTGGACCGTCCTCACCCACTCCGATCGAGTCGTGAGTGAAAATATAAATCACCGGCAGATCCATAATTGCGGAGAGGCGAATCGAACCTTTCATATAGTCGCTGAAGATCAAGAAGCCCGATCCAAACGCGCGCAACTTGCTCAGCGTGAGTCCATTGCAAATCGCACCCATCGCGTGCTCGCGAATTCCAAAGTGCAAATTGCGACCGCCGTAGGAATCGGACTGAAAAGATCCTGCGCCATCGAATGTCATCAATGTCTTCGTGCTCGGCGCAAGGTCGGCCGACCCACCGATCACCCACGGCACACGCTTGGCGATCGCATTGAGCACCTTCCCTCCAGAGATTCGACTTCCCATTCCTTTGGCGTCGGGCGGAAAAACTGGAAGATCCGCGGCCCAATCGTCAGGCAGCTGGCGTGATTGCATTTGCGAGATTTCTTTCGCCTCTTTGGCAAACGCCTTGGAGTATTCCGAAAACATCGCGTTCCACTCTTTGGTCATTGTCGCACCGCGCGCGCCGACTCCATTTGCGAAGTGGTCCATCACACCATCTGGCACCAAGAACTTCGGCTCCTCTGGCCAGCGATAGAACTTTTTCGTGCCGCGGATTTCCTCATCACCCAGCGGCTCGCCGTGCGCGGCGCTGGTGTCTTCCTTCGTCGGCGCTCCCCAACCGATGCGACTGTCGACGATGATGAGCGTGGGCCGATCCGTCGTCGCCTCGGCGGCGGTGTATGCGCGGCGCAACTGATCGATGTCATTGGCATCGGCGACCCGCAGCACATTCCATCCATATCCCAAAAATCGAGTCGCCGCGTCATCGTTGTATGCCAATGAAGTGTGACCTTCAATGGTGATGCGGTTGTTGTCGTAAATCCAGCAGAGATTCGACAATTTCAGATGACCCGCAAGACTCGCGGCCTCACCAGAAAGTCCTTCCATCATGCAGCCGTCGCCACAAATCGACCACACGCGATAATTAAACAGTTCAAACCCCGGCCTGTTGTATCGCGCCGCCAACCATCGCTCCGCCATCGCCATGCCGACACTCGTCGCAAGACCTTGAGCCAGCGGTCCCGTGGTCGTTTCAATTCCAGATGTCCAGTGATATTCAGGATGGCCGGGGCAGCGTGTGTCGAGCTGGCGAAATCCCTTGATGTCGTCAAGAGTCAAACTCGGCTTGCCAGTGAGTTGATAGTGAGCATCGGTCGCTTGCGTCTTGGTGAGATAGAGCAGTGAATAGAGCAACATGCCCGCGTGACCATTGCTCAAGACAAATCGATCGCGCCCTGGGCAGAGTGGATTGGCGGGGTCGAAGCGCAGAAATTCCTGCCAGAGCGAATATGCCACGGGCGCAAGCGCCATCGGCGTTCCCGGATGTCCCGACTTCGCGGCTTGCACCGCATCCATCGACAGCGTTCGGATTGTGTTGATGCACAGCGCATCGATTTCCGAGATGTCTCCTGGAACACCACTCACCGGAAAGGGAATTGAGGAATTACTGCGGGCTGATGTAGGGGCGGTATTGACGGATGACATCTCGTTACTCCAATTTGTATTGTTCAACGGGAAAAAATCGCTTCCAATGAAGCGCATTGGAGCATACCCTGACCAATATGAAGATCGCCCACACATCCATCGGCATTGGCGCAGTGCTCGCATCGACTGCGCTGCTCGCACCGACTCTTGGTCAAGACCCGCGTGAATCGACCACATCATTCGACGGACCGCCTCGACAAATCGACGAGAACGCAACTCCGCCTGGAGTCGGCTTCAATCAACAAGGCGGCGAACTCGGTTCCACCGCGCTTGAGCAAGCCGCGATTGGCAATCCGTCCATCCACTATCACTATTACGGCACTGCCGCGCCGAGCTCCACGGCGCAACAATCCAAAGCGAACACCGATCCCAATGTGGTCAACAACGGCGAACCAAGTTCGGCACCAAGCACCGAGTCCACTGAAAAAGTTGGCGTGCCAACTGAGCCGATCGGATATGCGGCGAGCACCTATGTGACACCAATCACCAACTCGATGAACACTTCGTATCACCTGTACCAAGGCAATATCGGTTCATTCCGCAGCGCGCCGCTGGGACAAGCGCTCGCAACCAACGCGGGTGGCGAAGGTCGCACTGGAAGTTCCAACTACTACATCTCGCAATCACAAGCAGGAACCGGCGGCGTCGGCGACTGGTTGCCATTTGCCGCCAATGGAACTGGAACAGTCGGTGGTGCCAACTGGGGCACATACAACGGATTTGATTGAGTCAGCGCGAAGATGCTTTGATCTCGGCAACGCGCGGTGAAAAAAAGGCGCTGGGAGGGCAACCCCACGAAGGCGCCCGCCCGAGCGCCCATAAATTCTGCGGCGTCGCCCTCTTCGCAAATGCAAAGTAACTCCAAATTTGCACAATGCAAATCGAGTTGACAAGAATTTCCGCGCGTCGCAGGCGCACGCAAAATCATCGGCCTAAACCGTGCAAATCCCAATCGCCTCTGCGAGCGATTTCATCGGGTTTCGCTGTGGAATGAACTCCTGGGCGAAGTACCCGCGATATCCCATGTCCTTGAGCGCACGGCAAATTGCTGGATAATTCAATTCTTGGGTGTCGTCAATTTCGGCGCGTCCCGGCACCCCGCCGGTGTGATAGTGGGCGATCGCCCACTGGTTCTGCCCGATGGTGTGAATGACATCGCCTTCCATGACCTGCATGTGATAGATGTCGTAGAGCAAACGAAATCGATCGCTCTCAGTTCGCTTGACAAGTTCGGCGCCCCACGCGGTGTGATCGCATTGATAATCCTTGTGATCCACTTTGCTATTGAGCAATTCCATGATGATCGTAACGCCCGCGGCTTCGGCGATCGGCGTGATGCGTTTGAGACCGATGGCGCAATTCTTCAAACCATCTTCATCGGAAAGACCCGCGCGGCTTCCAGAAAACACAATCATGTTTGGAATCTTCGCTGCCTGAATCTTGGGCAAGAGTTCTTCACTGCGCTTGACGATCGCGTCGTGATTTTCGATTCGGTTCAATCCAGAGGTGATTGATGTCGGACCATTTGCGACGGCGCATGTCAAACCATTCGCTTGCACAATTTCCCACTGCTTTTCGTTGAGCAATTCGATCGATTCAATTCCCATCGCTTTGGCCTGCTTGGTGAGATCTGCAATATCCATCGAGCCGTAACACCACTGGCAGACCGAGTGGCGAAAACTGCCAGTCGCTGAAATTGCGACTTGCTGAACGCTTTGATCCGCTTGGGCAATTCGTGGACCAACGATTGCGGTCGCGACGATCCCCGCAGGGACTGCTTGGATGAATGTGCGACGGTCCATATGTTGAGAATACAACTTTACGCTGCGAAACAACTGAAATCTGCGACATTGACTCGTTCACGCGTTGCACCGACACCACTCCACCTGAATTCTCAGTGCGTATCCCGCTCAACCCCAATCAGCAAGCATCATCGTCAGATCGGCCGCATCGGTGTAACCGTCACCGTTGAGATCGGTCGCACCGCTCGTGGTCCAACCTGCCAGCAATTGAGCCAAATCATTCCCATCGACAATGCCATCGCTATTGATGTCGGCCATTCGCGTTTCGCATCCGTCTGGAATTCCATCGCCGTCTCCATCGGGCGGCAATGGATTCGATGTGATGCGCTTCACATTTCCGGCGAGGTGATTCACAACATACAACTCACCACGCGCATCTTCGCCGATGCATGTCACGCCGCTGATGGGCGCAAGTTGGGTGGTGATATCCGTCGCCACGGGTGAACCCGTCGCAAAACTCATCCGCCACGCCTTATTGTTCTGATAGTCGGCATAAATGTATTGACCAACAAGCCATGGCATCGCGCAACCACGGTAAACTGCGCCACCCGTGATGGAGAGCCCCACCGAATGTGTGTACTCAAAAATCGGCGCCGCGAGCGACGGCGATGGGCAAGAGCAGTTGCCATTGGAAGTACAGAGCGTTCCTTCCATACAGTTCCAACCGAAATTGAAGCCGGCATCGGTCTGCGGATTAAACACATCGATTTCTTCACGAGCGGTTCCGCCGACATCGCCGATCCATATCCGTCCAGTCGCGCGATCAAATGAACAGCGATATGGGTTGCGCAGTCCGCGTGCCAAGATCGCATCATCGGCGGCGGTCGATCCGCCTGCATATGGATTGCTCGCCGGAATATGGTAATTCGCCTCGGGATCCGCTGGGAAATCGTCGCTGTTCACATCGATGCGCACAATCTTGCCCCACCAAAACGAGAGACTCTGACTGCGCGCTCCGCCTTGCGGATCGCCGGTGTATCCACCGTCACCAAGTGGCAGATAGAGCAAACCATCTGGACCGAACATCGGAGTTCCACCAAGGTGATAGCCCTGAGTCGATGGTGTTGCGAGCTTGAATATCACACGGCGACTGTTTGCATCTGCGATGTCGGCATTCGTCGCACTGCGCGTGTACTCGGCGAGCCACACGACAATCGCGGCCGTCGCGCCGGTTGTGTGATAGAGATAAAACTTTCGATTGTTCGCATAGTCGGGATGGAAGGCGATCCCAAAGAGGCCGCTATATGTTTGTTCTGGCACGATGGTGTCGATGTTCAAGAATGCGGTCGTTTGCAGAACTCCATTCTTGATGAGTTTGACGATCCCGCGCTGCTCGATCACGAACAAGCGCGTGTTGTCACCAGATGCAAACGCGACTTGCATCGGTTTGGTCAAGCCTGTCGCAACCGTTGTGACCGCGAGCGTCTGAGCGTGAGTTGAGGCGACGATGATCACACTTGCCAGAATCGAAAACACGCATCGCCAGGCGGACCGTTGGTAACTCATCTCATCAGTATGAACCGTAACAGGACGATCGCCACTTCCGGAGTGCGAATTATCTCAAAAATATGTGCAAAAAAACAACCAGACGCTCTTTGCAGAGCGTCTGGTTTCAATAAGCAGTTGGTTGCCGTTCTGGATCGTTGCCGAGCCAGTTCCCATCTTGTGGCGATTAAGCCATTCGACGGACGAGATTGCGTTGACGAATTCGCTCCAAAGATCGCTCTTCGGATGCGCCTAATTATATTCCATTAGAAAGGAGGTGATCCAGCCGCAGGTTCCCCTACGGCTACCTTGTTACGACTTAGTCCCAGTCACCAGCCTCGCCGTAGGGACCCCTGAAACGGGACCACTTCGGGCGCTGCCAGCTCCCATGACTTGACGGGCGGTGTGTACAAGGCTCAGGAACATATTCACCGCGGCGTAGCTGATCCGCGATTACTAGCGATTCCAACTTCATGGAGGCGAGTTGCAGCCTCCAATCCGAACTGGGGTACCTTTTAGCGATTTGCTCCACCTTGCGGTCTTGCGTCGTTCTGTCGGTACCATTGTAGCACGTGTGCAGCCCTAAGCATAAAGGCCATGAGGACTTGACGTCATCCCCACCTTCCTCCGGTTTGACACCGGCAGTCTCGCTAGAGTCCTCAGCATTACCTGTTAGCAACTAGAGATAGGGGTTTCGCTCGTTGAGGGACTTAACCCGACACTTCACAGCACGAGCTGACGACAGCCATGCAGCACCTGTGTACGTTCCGCCCTTGCGGGAGTGGCTCCCTTTTCGGGGAGTTAATACGTACATGTCAAGCCTAGGATAAGGTTCTTCGCGTTGCTTCGAATTAAGCCACATGCTCCACCGCTTGTGTGAGCCCCCGTCAATTCCTTTGAGTTTTAATCTTGCGACCGTACTCCCCAGGCGGCGCACTTAGCACTTTTGCTACGACTGAGAAAGCGTCAAGCCCCCTCAGTCTAGTGCGCATCGTTTACGGCGTGGACTACCGGGGTATCTAATCCCGTTTGCTACCCACGCTTTCGTGCCTCAGCGTCAGAACAGGCCCAGCGGGCTGACTTCTCCTTTGGCGTTCCGATAGATATCTACGCATTTCACCGCTCCACCTATCGTTCCACCCGCCTCTACCTGACTCAAGATCTCCGGTTCCTATCGCAATTCCACGGTTGAGCCGTGGGATTTCACAACAGGCCTGAAGATCCGCCTACGCACGCTTTAAGCCCAGTGATTCCGATTAACGCTCGAGCCCTCTGTATTACCGCGGCTGCTGGCACAGAGTTAGCCGGCTCTTCCTTTGGGGTTGGTCATGAAATTCCTAACCCCTGACAGCAGTTTACACCCCGAAGGGCTTCATCCTGCACGCGGCATTACCCCGTCACGCTTTCGCGCATTGCGGAAGATTCGTTACTGCAGCCTCCCGTAGGAGTCCGAACAGTGTCTCAGTTTCGATGTGGCAGGCCGTGCTCTCACACCTGCTACCCGTCTTAGGCTTGGTGAGCCGTAACCCCACCAACTACCTGATAGGACATTCCCCGCTCCCGAGGCGGTAAACCTTTGATCTTACGACCACATCAAGTATTACCCAGAATTTCTTCTGGCTATCCTTGACCTCGGGGTACATAGGAATGTATTCCTCACCCTTGCGCCGCTTAGCCAGTATTGCTACTGCTTCGCTCGACTTGCATGTTTTAGCTATGCCGCCAGCGTTCAATCTGAGCCAGGATCAAACTCTTCAATTAATTTTTAACGGACTTGCGTCCGAGACTTCATAAAGAAGGTTGCCTGGCGACCCATCGCAATCAAATTGCAGAAAACAGGTCGGTCGACTACGTCGATCCGAATCGACGCCAACAATTGGCATTGTTGGATTTGACCAAACATCCTTGCCCTTTGCTTCATGCCTTGCGGCACTCAGCTTTGGGAAAGTCTTCGGAAATGACCATTCACTTGGACATCACAGAGGATGTTCAGCATCTCCCGCTGTGGCGGGAGAAACTTTTTCCGCACCCCATGCACTCTATGAAAGCGCATGAAGGCGGCCACATCCTCGCGGCGATCCAACTGCTCGATTGTCAAAGATGTCAAGATACGGCTGAAAAACACGCCGAATCAGGCCTCGCTCGGATGAGCAGGGTCGACGAGTGTAACTGAAATTTCGGATCTGTCAACCATGCGGAGAAACTTGCGGGCAACCTTGCTGCGGCTCAAATCGGGTGGATGGGTTCGAGCTGCGGATTTTAGGTCCGAGAACCTGTGTTTGGGAGCGGATGGCGGCGGATTGGTTTCGTTCACATGTGATAAAAAGCACTTGTTTTATAGATCTTTTCGATAATCTGTGACCGCAACCACGACCAGCGCAATTTTGACTCGGCCAAGCCTCTGACGAAGTGCAACGCACGCTTGCTGCGCCGTGGATCCAGTGGTCAACACATCGTCCACAAGGATGACGAGGTTGATTGGCTTGCGATCCCCTGCCCAATTGTGCTTCGATCGAATGCGCTGGCCTCTGGCTTGTCGGTCCGATCGGCGCAGTTCTGCCTGCACTGGTCCTGCATCATGCTCAAGGCATCGCACGAGCGGATAGCCAAGCGCCTTGGAAAACCCGCGCGCAATTTCACTGGTGTGATCGATGCCACGCTCGATGCGCCGGGCCAGTGGCATTGGCACTGGAACGATGATTGAGTTGGCACATGCGCATGAATCGTGCGCTTGTTGCGCGCGCCACTGTTGCGCCAAGAGCGAACCGAGATTGCGCGCGAGCGTGTGATCGCATCCATACTTCACTGCGAGAATCGCACTGCGCCAATCGCTTTCGTACGAACCGAGCCGGATCGTGCGATCTCGCTCAAGCAGAACACCGGCACACTTGTGGCAGGGCGTGATGTGCGACGGCGTGATGTGCGACGGCGTGATGTGCGGCGGCGGCGCTTGCTCACTCTCGCTGCGCCCTGCGCCGCATCGATGACACCACTGCGTCAGCGCATCTCGTTGAGGAAGATGAATCGTTTGACCACGGCGACTGCCGAGAATTTGCCGCTCGGCGACTGCGAGTGAGCGGATGAGATGTCCAAGAATGGAAGACATGCGCGCCACACTAATCGTTCGCCGCACGCTGACCAAAAAACAGCCTGAATTTCCCTGTTATTTCGCGGATGCCATCCGACGCAGAACCGTCTGAAGAATGCCGCCGTTTCGGTAATAGTCAACCTCAACTGGCGTGTCGATTCTGCAAATTGTTTGGAATTCAATCACTTCACCTGATGTTCGTCGTGCGCGCACCTTGATCAACTGCCGCGGCTTCACATCGGCTGGGATGTCGATATCGAATGTCTCATCACCAGTCAGGCCAAGCGTGAGCGCGCTTTGGCCGGGCTGATAGGTGAGCGGCATCACTCCCATGCCAACGAGATTGGATCGATGGATGCGCTCAAAGCTCTCGACAATCGCTGCGCGTACGCCCAAGAGGTAGACACCCTTGGCGGCCCAATCGCGCGATGATCCCATTCCGTAATCCTTGCCAGCAAGAACCACTAGCGGCGTCTTGCGCGCGGCGTAATTTTCGGCGGCGTCGAAGATCGGTCTGACTTTGCCATCGGTGAAATCCATGGTGACTCCACCCATCGTTCCAGGCGCGAGTTGATTCTGAATGCGTGGATTGGCGAAAGTTCCGCGGGTCATCACGCGGTCATTCCCGCGGCGGCTGCCGTAACTGTTGAACATCGAAATTGGCACCCCGTGCGCTTGCAAAAACTCGCCAGCAGGACCATCGGTCTTGATGCTTCCAGCTGGAGAAATGTGATCCGTTGTCACACTATCGCCGAGTTTCGCCAAACAACGAGCTGCGCGAATCGGCGCGATTGCCGCGGGTTCTGCCAATGTCATGGTGGTGAAGAACGGAGGCTCCTGGATGTATGTGCTCTTGTCGTTCCAGTGGTACATGTCGCCGACGCTGGTCTTGATATTTCGCCACTCGTCGCTCCCTTGAAACACATTGGCGTATTGCGTCTTGAACTGCTCATTCGTCACGCTCGTGGCGACACACTCGGCGACTTCCGCTTGGGTCGGCCAGATATCACGAAGATAGATTGGCTTGCCGTCGTTGGAAGTTCCAAGAGGATCGGTCATGAGATCGATGTCGACTGTTCCAGCGATCGCATACGCAACGACCAGTGGTGGGCTGGCCAGATAATTCGCGATCACATCAGGATGAACACGCGCCTCAAAGTTGCGATTGCCAGAGAGCACGCTCGATACAACCATTTCATTGGATCGAATCGCATGATCGATTGCCTCGGGCAGCGGACCGCTATTTCCAATGCATGTCGTGCATCCATAGCCGACGACATAGAATCCGAGTTCCTCCAGCGCATTCATCGAGCCTGATTTCTTGAGATACTCGGTGACAACCTTGGACCCAGGAGCGAGCGAACTCTTGACCCAAGGCTTGCGCTCAAGCCCAAGCGCACGAGCCTTTTTTGCCAGTAATCCAGCGCCAATCATCACACTGGGATTGCTGGTGTTCGTGCAACTTGTGATGGCCGCGATCACCACCGCGCCATTCTTGAGGATGAACTCGCGTCCTTCACTCGTGACTGCGACGCCGTCATCTGCGAGCGCTGTCGCTGTCGCAGTCGCAGTCGCAGTCAGTGCGCCCTTCGCGCCCGACTTTAATTTTGGCAAGACATCCTTCCATGTCTTCTGCATCGCCGTCAGGTCCACCCGGTCCTGTGGACGCGATGGACCAGCGAGACTTGGGGTGATGGTCGACAGATCGAGTTCGACAATCGACGCGTACGAGATCGGACGAGAATCATCACGCCACAACCCCTGTTCACGCGCATACATCTCAACAGTCTTGACGAGAGCTTCGTCGCGCCCAGAGAGCCGCATGTAGATGAGAGTCTGCTCGTCGATTGGAAAAAATCCGCATGTTGCGCCATACTCAGGCGCCATGTTTGCGATCGTGGCGCGATTGGCCAGCGGCATGTCGGCGAGGCCCGCGCCGAAAAATTCGACAAACTTGTTCACGACTCCATGTGCACGCAAGAGCTCGGTCACGCGCAAGACCAGATCGGTCGCGGTCGTGCCCTCGGGCAATTTGCCAGTCAGGTGAACTCCAACAACCTCTGGAATCAGCATGTAAATAGGCTGTCCGAGCATCACCGCCTCGGCCTCGATGCCTCCGACTCCCCATCCCAGCACACCCAATCCGTTGATCATGGTGGTGTGGCTATCGGTGCCAACGAGGCTGTCGGGATAGAGAACTCCGTCCTTCTCCCAAACAACTTTCGCCAAATATTCCAAATTCACCTGATGCACGATGCCAGTTCCTGGCGGAACGACACGGAAATTGCTGAACGCTCCCTGACCCCACTTGAGAAATTCGTAGCGCTCCATGTTGCGTTCGAATTCCTTCTCGTTGTTGATTGACAGTGCAACACCGCTGCCATACGCATCCACCTGCACAGAGTGATCAATGACCAAATCGCACGGCACTAATGGATTGACACGCTTGGGATCTCCACCCATTCGCTTCATTGCGCTGCGCATCGCAGCGAGATCGACCACGCATGGAACGCCTGTGAAATCTTGCAAGACCACACGACCTGGCATGAATGGAATCTCTTCCTCGCTCGGCGTGGTTGGGTCATACTGCGCCAGGGCTCGCACATGTTCTTCGGTGTAAATGCGGCCGTCGAGATTTCGTAGCACACTTTCCAAAAGCACTCGGATCGAATAAGGCAAGCGATCAATCTTGCCAATCGACTTGAGCGCGTCGAGCTTCCAAATCGTGCGATCTCCCAATGGTGTGCTCATCGTTGACTTGGCATTGAATGGATCGAGGGTGCTCACGGCGTCGAATCTCCTTCGTGTTGACATCTGATGAACGACTTTCGGAGTTTAGCGAGATCGCCGAGGCTTTCCCATCGTGAGCCAATGGATTAGCTAGGTTCCATGCGTACAGCCGGCACATGCCGCTCGAACGACTCGGCTGCGAAGAAATTCGCCGGTCGCATCAAGGCGAAACGCGCCACGACTTTGCCAGGGAACTCAGCGATTCGCGCGTTGTATCCCGTCGCTGTGCCGTTGAACTCGTCGCGCGCGAGTGCGATGCGCTGCTCGGCCTCGCTGAGCGCTTGCTGCAGTCGCAAGAACACTTCGCCTGATTTGAGCGAAGGATAACCCTCGACAATGGCGTTGATCATCGGCATCGCAATCTGCGCATGGCCGTGCGCGGATTTTCGATCTTGCAACATAGATTGGCTGCGCAGAAATGCGATCGCTTTCTGCAATCGTCCTTCATGATCGCGCATGGCGATCGCACATTCGATGAGTCCGCGAATCAAGTCAGCGCGGCGCTTCAACTGCACATCAATATTGGACGAGGCTCGGATGACTCGATTGCGCAAGTCGATCAATTCGTTGAACATCGAGATGAACCACGCGACGCCGAACAGAAGAAAGTAACCCACCACGCCACTTGCCAAGATCCATGGAAAAGTCTCGCCGAATTTTCCGCTATGCGAATGGTCCACGAATACAAGGCTGCCAACCGCCAGGAATCCGATGATCGCAAAGATCCATCCCGCGACACCGTGACCGCTTGTGACGGCTGCTTCGTTGCGCGTCGAGATCAAAAATATTCGCGCCACGGCACCGTCGGTCGCAGTTCCCTTGCGTCCGCCGCGCGCAATTTCAACATCGACCACATCCTCGCGCTCACGGGCATATCCGACGATGTACAACGGCGTTCCCATCACAATCCCCTCCTCGGAAAAAGTGCGCACACCATCCGAACCAGAGACTGAACCATCTGGTCCTTTGCCGTAATAAAGCGGCGAATTGATATCCACGGTCTCGCCGAAAATTTTCTGCTGTTCAATCTTTGCGCCGTCCCACTGAACGCGAATCCGCCCCGTGCCATCGTCCACCTCAAGGGCAGTCTGCTCGCCGCCGCTGGCCACAACATCCGATCCATAATCGGTCACTACGCGAGTTGTTGTCTTTCCCTTGCTATCTGTGCTGGTTACCGTGCGCTGTCGGGTCCAATGCTCGGCGATCGACCAGTGATAACGAATGCATGGTTGCTGACAGAGGTAAGCCGTGAGCGGCGCGGGCGATGTGGCGCGCCCCTTGATTTCCACATCACCAATAAAAACTCCCGCAATCGGCGTGGTGGGCATCGCACGCAACATCGCTCGGCGACGAAATTGGCGCAGCGCCAGCCATACAAAGAGCATGACAAACGCTGCGCACAGACCGACGACGAGCCACTGGATTGACTGGGCATGTTCCAGATTCGATGATCGCTGCGACATCATGCCGCGCTCCATCATGCCGTTCCAGAAAGTCGCCGAACGGTCATCATGAAATTCGATTTGATTGATGCGTGCAGTCCATACACAATCGCCCAGTACAGCAGCGATGCCACGACTGCACCGCCGATGATCGACCAGCGTCGACCTGTTGGTGATTCCAAACTGTATTCGATGAGTTGTCCCGGCTCAACCGCCGCGATCACAAGATTCAACGGACTCGCCGCATTAATCACTGCTCCGCCATATGGAATATTGTTGCCACTGGCCCAGCCGCATAGTCCGACAGATCCGGCAATCACGATCACCACTCCGGTTGCTGCGACGACGGATCCGATTGTTCCTTTGCTCTTGACTGACCACTGCAGGCCAATCATGACGCACAGCGCGGTGAAGGAAAACAGCACGAGTGGCAAGGCAATTGCAGCCTCAGGCAAGATCAGCGGCGTCGGCACTTTTATCGTTCGGACATCTTCCATCACCATCAAGTCTGCTTGGTTGCCGAATCCGCCAGTCACCACATAGAGCGCGGCGATGGCGAGCGTGACGCACGGAACTGCGATCAACGGCAAGAGATATTGCACCAATCCCCACAGTTTTCCAGAGATGTACTGCCCGGGCTGAATCGGCGTGGTCAACAGAATGTCCAGCGACTTGTCTTCGCGTTCGCGACTCACTGCCGTTGCGCTCAGGTTGAGCGCGGTGAGTATGACCACCAGAATCTCCGCGCCCAACACCGCGACGAGCGCAAGGCGAGTCTGATCATTGTTGAGCGTTCCCGCACGCGACAGCAGGACGATCACTAGACCAACCGAAATTGCGGCCGCCACAAAAACCCAGCGCGCAAGGCGCAATTTGGGCGTTTGCCCGCGCAGATGAAGTTCACGCCACGCAACTGGATTTGATCCAACGCGTCGAGCATCACGCCCGGATGATGCTGAGGATCCAGTTGTGAATCCAATTGTGCGTCCAAGCAAGGCACCACCAAGCAATCGCACGCGCAATGTGGAATAGAGAATCAGCGCGATCGACCCGAGCCCAAAGAACCACAATTGCGCCGCGACGGGCGAGCCAAACCACAGGCGCACGGGCCATAAATGGCCTGTCCCGGCGAAGTCGATGGGGACATACAGATTGGAGTTCAGCAACACATTCAGTGTTAGAAATGGATTGAGCGGCGTCATCACTGTGGTTGAAACGGCATCGCTGCCGATCACCACTTTGACCTGCAACGCCAGATCAATCGCGTATGTGGCAAAGAGAAAGATAATGATCGAGGCATAGAACACGAACACCGATCGTCGACCAGCTGTGCGAGTCACGCTCAATGTGATCGCGATCGTTGCCATGATGAGCGCGCTGAAAGCAGCAATTGCGTAACTCTCGATGATCGCGGATCCTGGAACGCCTCCGAATAATTGCGTGATGGCGAAGAGTGGAAATGTGCTGATCAACAGCGCAAGGACGAAGAACAACCGCCCAAATAAATTGCCCATCACAATTTGCAAAGAGCTGAGCGGTGATGTCAGCATGACATCCCATGTTTGTTGATTCGATTCTTGGGCGATCGCACCGCCCATAAAAATCGGCGCAAGAATGCAAATCAAAAACACCTGCCCGAAACTGACGACGGCGAATGCCTTCGCACCCTGCTGCGCCAAGTCCCGCAGGGTCGTTCCAGACCCCAAGAGGGCGAAGAGGAGAATCAAGACCATCAGCGCCAAATATCCCGAGCGCAGCAGCAGATGGCGTGGACGAGTCGAACCGCTCTGCACCAGCCGCACTGCGATCGGATTCAGGGGAAGCACATGCATTAATCTTGAAAATGGGCCTCCCATAGGAAATTGATGATAACTGCCGTTGACGCTGCCCCCGCTTGGCGAATACGCTTGAACCGTCGCGGCACTCTGCCGTCGATATTTTTCACCCGCTCCCCGACATGCAGTCGGTGAGGCAGGAAATTCGGGGCAATCCCCTGGCGGACTCGAAAGGGTTCGTATAAATCTCACGCGCTGACTTTGAACTGAATCTGAAATGAATCGTGAAATGAATCGTGAAGTGTCTCGTGAAGTGTCTCGTGAAGTGTCTCGTGAACTGAATCGTCCTTGACGATCCATCCTCTTTTACAGGATTCCACCACCGCACGAATTGAACCGCGCCTGATTTCCAGCCTTCATCCGACTGTCAATGTCGCTGTGGATTCGCCTTTTGAAAGGAGTCCCCGCCATGACAGGACTAACAGGACAGACCGCTCTGATCGATTTGACCTTCGCAGAAATTCTGCTCATCGCAGCCGCGTTATTCCTTGGACTCGCCGTCGGCGGTGTGGCGATTGGTGTCTTGACAGGTCGCAGCCTGCGTCGAGCGAAACAACAGGCAGAGGAAATTATTCGCAGCAGCGAGTCTGCCGCGAACATTCGTGCCAAGGACATCCAACTCGCTGCGGAGCGTCAAGTCGCAACGAGACGAAGCGAAGTAGATCACGAAGTGAAGGCTGCGCTCCAAGGCATGCAGGAGAGTCAGTTGCGCACGCAGAAGATTCAGGAGACGCTCGAACGCAAACTTGATCACATCAATGAGCGCGAGTCTCGGCTTGATCAGAAGGAGAAGGACAACGACGCACGCGGGGCGCAGCTCGCTCAAGAAATGACGACTGCCGAGCTTGAACGCAAGTCCATTGCGCTTCGGCTCGGTGAAATTGCGCGCATGAGCGAGCATGAAGCGCGCGAAGTGTTCCTCGCCGATGTTCGAGCCAACAGTTTCAAACAAGCGGCCGCGGTCGAACACAAGATTATCGCTGAGGCAGAAATGAAAGCTGGCGAACGCTCGCGAGAAATCACGCTGATGGCGATTCAACGCTACGCCGCGGAAACTGTGACAGATTCGACGGTTCGATCCATCAAGATTCCAAGCGAGGAGATGAAAGGGCGCATCATCGGACGCGAAGGGCGCAATATCCGCGTGCTCGAGAAATTGACTGGCGTCGACATTTTGATTGACGACACTCCAGGAGTCATCAGCGTCTCATGCTTTGATCGTGTGCGGCAGGCAATCGCCGCCGAGACCCTGCAGAAGTTGGTTGCGGATGGACGCGTGCATCCAACGCGTGTTGAAGAAGTCGTCGAGCAAGTTCGCAGAGATGTCGGACAACGCATCATTCAATATGGAACCGAGGCGGCGCTCGAAGCGGACATTCGTGGACTGCATCCCAAGATCATCGAGGCCATGGGCAAACTGCACTTTCGCACGAGTTACGGACAGAACATTCTTCGACATTCGCTCGAGGTTGGATTCCTTGCGCAGATGATCGCCGATCAACTTGGGCTCAATGGCACGATCGCACGACGCGCGGGATTCCTGCATGACATTGGCAAGGCGATGGATCATGAGGTCGAAGGTGGGCATCCCGCAATCGGTATGGAATTCGCGGCGCGCCACGGCGAGAAGAGCGAAGAGGTTCTCAACGCGATCGGCGGACATCATTCTGATATTCCTCCCACGACCGCGTACACGCCCATCGTGATGGCGGCGGATGCGCTGTCGAGCGCTCGGCCAGGCGCTCGGCGCGAGTCGATGGATCTGTACATCAAGAGACTCAAGCAACTCGAAGCGATCGCGCTCGAACAGCCAGCGGTCACCGAGGCATTCGCGGTTCAAGCGGGGCGAGAAGTGCGCGTCATCGTCGATGCTCGCAAGGCGGATGATGCGACGACGCACATGATTGCGGCGGCAATCGCCAAGCGCGTCGAGAGCGAGATGACTTTCCCGGGTGAAATAAAAGTCTCGGTGCTGCGCGAAGTTCGTGCCAATGCGGTGGCGAGATAGACTGCTCGCGCCAAGGCAGAAACTCAAAGGAATCTCAATATGGACCAGAATCCCCCGCCATTTCCAGTGCAACAACAGCAGTGCGACCCCGCTCAATTGGAGCGCGCCAAGAGCAAGAGAGTTGCGGCGGGAGTCACCGGAATTTTGCTGGGCGCACTGGGCGTTCACAAATTCGTTCTGGGTTATCCGCTTGCTGGCGGCATCATGCTTGGCGTGACCTGCGTTGGCGCTGTGGCTGGCTTTGGCTTTAGCTTCTGCTTCTGCATGCCATTGCCCTTTGCCATACCGACGGTCATGTACATCATCGGACTGATCGAAGGCATTCTCTACCTCACCAAGTCCGACGAAGAATTCTGCCGCTCGTATGTCATGAACCGCCGCGAGTGGTTCTAGCGAAGCCGTGCAAACACTCAGCGAAATCCGCGCGATGCTAGCGGTGCGAGGAATTTATCCGCGCCATCGCTTCGGGCAGAACTTTCTGCATGATCACAATCAGATTCGGCGACTCATCACGCGCGCTGGAGTGACGGCGGGTGACTGCGTCTTGGAAGTTGGTCCAGGAACTGGCGCACTCACCGAAGCACTTGTCGAGGTTGGAGCGCGCATCGTCGCGTGCGAAATCGACCGCGACATGGCCGCGATTCTCACCGAGCGCGTGATCGCACGCGCGCCCGAACAAGTTTCGCTGGTCATCGCAGATTGCCTCGACGGCAAACATCAGATTTCGGTGGCTCTCTTGGCGGAAATTGATCGGCGCTTCGGCGGAAAACCATTTCGACTCGTTGCGAATCTTCCCTATCAAGCCGCGACTCCACTCATCATCCTGCTGTTGACCACGCGCCGCGATTGCCGTGGACAATATGTCACCATTCAGCGCGAAGTTGCGCAGCGATTAGTCGCCTCGCCGCGATCAAGCGAGTATGGACCGCTCTCAATCCTCGCACACTTGCTATCGCGCACGGAAATATTCGCGGACCTTCCCGCATCTTGCTTCTGGCCAGCGCCAGATGTGACGAGCGCCATGATCGCGATTGAATCACTCGAACACACGCCAACCTTCAACCCACTCGAACTCAGCGCATTCATGCAGACTCTTTTCAACAAACGCCGCAAGCAACTTGGGGCCATTCTTGGACGCAGCGGACCGTGGCCCGCAGGCATCGATCCCGTGATGCGTCCTGAAGAACTGACGCCGGAGCAAGTTGTGGATTTGATGCGAGCACAACTCGCATAAACGCACGAGCGCGCGGAACGATGCGCGCGGGTG
>Ga0209284_10002226_pt1 | contig 27093 bp, 18 predicted proteins | sample FRY03_FD_187211 | JGI IMG/M metagenome (GOLD analysis project Ga0209284, IMG submission 187211) | Freshwater microbial communities from Lake Fryxell liftoff mats and glacier meltwater in Antarctica - FRY-03 (SPAdes) (version 2) | ecosystem: Environmental > Aquatic > Freshwater > Ice > Glacier...
TCTTTAGAGCAAATCAAAGAGGTGTCGTAGATGTGAAATTCTTTCTGTTTAGAATGGAAAAACTTTTTAGTTAATCCCCAGAAAATTTATGTGACCCCAATAAACTTATATCAAAAGAGCAAATGGAACTCGATATATTTGAATTTATTGAAATCTGGTATAACAGAAAAAGAAGACATTCCGTTTTAGATTACAAAACAATAGAAGAATTCTGGAAACAGAAAAATAATTTTAAAAATGTTGCTTAACTAATACTGCGGGTTTTATTTGCATATCCAAAGCGGTAATGGTGCTTTAAACGGCACTTTTGAAGCAGATATTCACCACATAAATCCTTACACTATTAAAAGCCAGGCAGATTTCGAATGGCCAAACAACAATAATGTGCCATTTTCAATTGTTTATAATCCAAACGCAGTTGGCGCAGACAAATTTGTTTATACTTTAGGTCCTGGTCTCACTCAAAAAATCATGAAATTTGATCCTACAACTGAAAATTATCCTTTAGATTTTAATGCTATTTGGTTTTACTCCAGAACAGCAGCAAATACTACTTTGTTGATTAGCGATTTGGTTGTTGAAAACAATGTAGTTGCCAATGCTCTTGGAGTTCAAAACCCTGCAGGCACGGTTCTAACCAATGTTCTATTTAGAAATCTGTCATTTATTAATGGTTTTACCATTACTGGAAAAGCAAAGTTTGCATGGACAGGATTAATTCCTCAAAATTCTAATTTGAATTTTAATTTCAAAATTGGAAATGTTACTTGTACACCAAGTGTTGTTTCTCAACCTAATGCACCATTATCTTACTTATGGGATTTTGGCGACGGAACAACAAGTACTTTAATGAACCCAACAAAAATTTATGCTGCCGCGGGCAATTACACTGTAAAACTTACGACTTCAAATACTTATGGTGTTGACGTAAAAACAATGCTTGTGGCTGTTAAAGGAACAACAAATGCTGCAATAAATCAAACAACTTCATCAACTGGAGTGGGTTCGATTACGAAACAGTTTGTGCTGACCAACAGTTTAGATTTCACTAATTATTCCTGGTCAGTGTCAAATGGCGCTCTCGGTTTGTTTCCAAATCAAAACACGGTTAACTTTACTTTTACGCAAGCTGGCTATTATGAAGTAACATTGACTGGTACAAACACAAATGGCTGTATCGTTACTACAATAATTCCTGTTACAATTGCATCTGCAGATGTAAATACGGGCAACGGTGGCGGAATTGAAAGTGAAAGTCTGGGCGACATTATGTCTAAACAATATGTTTCTCGCAAAATGAAAAGTATTCCGACAGAATTTGTAAAAAGTGAGGCGGCTCTATTTGATAAAAACACGTTGACTAATGCAACAAATTTGTTTAGAGGCGTAAATAGCGGCTTAACAATGACGCAAATGTTTCCCACAAATATACAAATTGGCGATGTAGCATTTATTTCTTCTCCAACTGATATTTTAGATTTCACGATTGCTCAAGAAGTGTTAAGCGTTGATTTCTCTGTTCAAGGAGCTACAAAAGCTGTAGTTTTAGGAGTTCGTACAAAAAACAGAGTATACAACCATACTAAAGCTTCTTGTGACCGACTTCGGGGTGCTGAAATTTTGAATGTAAAAACAATTAGAATTGGTGGATATAATTTTTTGATACAAGCGATTAAGCAAAGAAATGGCGTTACCGAATATGCAATTTCATTTGCAGTAGGTAAAAATACTGGTGCGTCATTTTATACTTTGCAAACAAATTGGTTTGTAAATGAATATGCGCCGTCGCAAGATGTTTTTAACTTTCAGGTATGGGCAACCTTGCCAGAACAAAGCACAAAATTAGTAAACGACATTTTGAACAACTTGAAAGCTTCAATTCCGTTAGTGCAAACCGAAATACAAAAAATACCAAAAACATATGCCGCAAAAATTACGAGAGAAGGTACTGATTTGGTTTTGAAATTAAGAAGTCTTAAAATAGAAAAAAGCATCGAAATTACGATGGATCAGAATTATAGTGAAACAAACGGTTTTACACACAGATACAATCCTGTAAAATCTGAAATCGAACAAACAATTCGTTTAGGTGTTGCAGATTCTTATGAGTTTGATGGTTTGATTAGAGTTGAAGGCGACATTCAAGATGCTTTTTATCACGCAGATGGCAACTGGGGATTAGACTTTGACAAAGCTTACACTTTAATCAACAAATATAGGGTTTCTAATAATTTTGATCGTGTATATCAAGATGGTGAATTGGCAATTAACAGAAACGTAAATTTAGAGGTTTTTAGCGATGATGATTATGCTACTTTATACAAGTCATTACTGCCAGGGCAGATTCCAGCGGATTATAACGAATATTCATTTGTTTCGTTTAAAGCAAAAGGAAGTGGCTTGTTGGAATTGGGATTAATTAAATCTTCTGTAACAAATTGGAAGCACCAATATAGAGCGATGCTAAATGTGCGCAAAGAAGAAAATACCTATTATGTTCCTTTTAAATTCTTTACCTCATCAAAATCAACACAAAAGATTAATGCTAACGATTTGACCATGTTAACCTTTACATTCTTGCCAGTAGAGGCCAAAACTAAAAATTTAGATTTGACAATTAGCGATGTTAAATTCACGAATGTCGCACCTGAAGGCTATGAGGACTTGTTGTATATCATTCAAAATGAATTTATAGTTTATCCTAATCCATCTGCAGGAAATGTAAAATGCATGTTGTTTAGCGAGACCGCTACTAATGCAAAAGTTTCTCTTTACGATATATCAGGAAAAGCAATTTATACTTCTGACTTGAAATTGAAAGAAGGTAAAAATGAATTTGATTTCAACTTTAATGTCCCAACAGGTGTTATGTTTTTTAATATTAAAAGTGACAACGTGAATTATGGAACTTCAAAAATATTTTTCAAATAAAAATTTTTCATTTTAGAGAAATTAATTAAACCAGCAAATTATTTTTGCTGGTTTTTTGTTTTTCAACAAAACTTAGCAACTTTAATTTTGATGCAATTTATATTTGTGTGAAAATAGTAATAACGTGTGTCCACGATGCTTTTAAGTCGGAATAAAAGCCAATTGGCGCAGCAATCTATTGAAAAAAAATACTACAGTTTCAAGGACCCAAACCTTAAGCTATCAAATATTGCTATGAAGTATTAACTTATTCAATTCTTCTCTTCTGTTTTTGCTGATAGGAATTTTATAAGTTTGAATTTCAATTAAATTGCCGTCAATAGTTTCAATTTTTCCAAGATTAATTATAAATGACCGATGTACCCGAAAAAATTTATTTTTTGGAAAAATTTCTTCCAATTTATTTAAAGAGACTCTGGAAACACTGATTTTCTTTTTGGTGTGAAAACGCGCATACTCTCCATGACTTTCGATAAAAATAACTTCATTAAAATTTATTTTTTCTAATTTGTTTTGATTGGTTTTAAAGAAACTAAAATCATTAAATTGGACCTCAGGAAAAGAGGACTCAGGTGGCGCATTTTTAATAACAGCTGGAATGTGAATGTCAAATATGCGATTCACGGCCATTACAAAACGCTCAAAAGGTATTGGTTTCACCAAATAATCAATTACTTTTAAATCGAATGCCTGCAATGCATATTCGGAGTATGCCGTAGTAAAAATAGTATTCGGTGGGTTTTTTAAAGCTTTTAAAAACTGGATGCCATTTAGTACAGGCATATTAATGTCAAGAAAAAGTAAATCAACTTCTTTTTCTTGTATTTTGCTAAGTGCATCTAAAGGTTCGTGTGAAATTCCAACTATTTGCAATTGCGGAATTTTTGATATGTATTCTTCAAGCAGTCTGCAAGCTGGTTCTTGATCGTCAATTATAAAGCATTTTATTATTTTCATATGTTTATAATATTTTTTTTAACGGAATATGGAATTAACTCCTTAATATTTTACCTCTATGGAATCGATGAACTTAATTTTGCACATCTTGATTGGTGTTTGCGACCAATTGTATAGTCAGGCTCATTTTATAATCTTATTTTTAAATTTACTGTGTACAGCTTTTCTTGATCGGTAACTTTATATTCGTATTGCCCTCTATAATCTAAATCTAGTCGAGAAAGAGTATTGAAATTACCAATTCCTTTTTCTAACTTATTTTGGAACAATATTTTATTATTTTCTATTTTAAAATAAAGAAAATCCTGATCTGTTGCTAACTCAATCGCTACGAAAGATCCTTTAGCAACTCCGACTTGACTATGTTTAAAAGCATTTTCAATAAAATTAAGCAAAAGCATTGGCGCAATTCGTTGACATTCGTCAAACAACTTATGCTTAAAAGTTATGTTTAACGCGTCGCTATAATTTAACTTATATAATTTAATAAAATCATAAATCATGGTTACTTCTCGATTGATAAGGACTCTGTGAGTGGAACAGTCATAAATTAAATACCGTATAAAGTTAGCTAAATTTTGAATCATTATAGCAGCATCTGGACTTGTATTGTGACATTTTGAGTAAATAGAGTTAAGCGTATTAAAGAGAAAATGAGGGCTAAATTGACTTTTTAGCAATTCTACTTCAAATTTGTTTTTTTCCTTTATAGCCCGATACATAGCGGCTTTGTTTTCTATTTGATAAATCCAATCAGAATAAAAAAGTGATATTGTCAATGTAAATAAGAGTAAGCAAAAATTAAAATACAAAACTGTAGGGGATATAATGGGCATATTTAGATCTAAAACAATTCTGGTATAAAACCAAACAAGTAACAAAGCTGTGATCGAAATAGTGTTTTTAATAAAAAATGAAAAGTATTTTTTAGTCTTAAATAATTTTTTTGAAAAAAAAGCATAATTAAGGTAAAATCCTAAATAGCATATTAAAAGCATTTCAAAAACAAGATAACTATTTTGGAAATTGGAGCTAGTTGGTGAAACGTATTTAATAAAAGTACCATAAAAAAATACAACAAACCCAAAATAAAAAAATTGGAAAAGCAATTTCTTGAAAACAATTAAATTGTGCTTTGACTTTAACATTTTAAGTTTAACATTCTAATTTTATTTTGATTGATGATTTTTTTTATTTAATCGTTATACGGTCATTTTTAGCACCAAAATGACTATAACTGCAGTGAACGTGAAATAACTAGCAGTGAAAGATTTTAGGGGAATTTGACACGCAATTCTTTACGGTAGCTAAACTACAACTAAATTTTGATTTTAATTTTATTATTGTCAACTTGCATCTTAATTAGTAAAATTAGACCGAAATAAATTTTAAATTAAGGTTGTTATTTTAAAACAATTTACTGAGAATTATATTGAATCATGAAAAAAAAAGAAATAAAAAAAGGATTTATTTTATTGTTTTTCCCTGGATTATTTTTGCTTTTAAGCACCGTACTCAATCCAAGTTCCGCAAACCAAAATATTGGTATTATGCTTGGAATTGCCATATGGATGTTAGGATGGTGGGTTACCGAAATTGTGCCAGTAGCAATCACATCGCTACTGCCAATTATACTGTTACCAATAACCGGTATTATAAGTGGCGAGGACATATCTAAAGTTTATTTTAATGAAGTGATATTTCTTTACATAGGCGGATTTATGCTCGCTTTGTCAATAGAAAAATGGGAAGTTCATAAACGAATTGCATCCAGAACGTTAATGTTTTTTGGGCAAGGAACGTTCCAGATTTTGGCCGGCTTTATGCTAATTACATCTCTGCTTTCTATGTGGATGTCCAACACGTCTGTTGCGCTATTAATGCTTCCAATTGGAATATCTGTTTTAGATAAATTAAAAGAAATATATGGTGAAAAAGAATTAGGGAAATTCAAAGCAGGGTTACTTCTGGGTATAGCTTATGCCAGTTCTTTAGGAGGAATGGCGACTCTGATAGGTACTCCTACAAATTTAGTTTTTCTGAAAATTTATGAATCCCATTTTGCAGCTGGGCCAAAAATCAATTTTGCAAACTGGTTAATTTTTGCTTTCCCGATTTATTTTATATTAATAATAGTTGCTTTTTTTATTTTATACTTTTTTTTCAAGCCTAATAAAAAATTAGAAATTATTGATAGCACTTTTTTTGAAATAGAAAATATGAAATTAGGAAAGGTCACTTATGAGCAAAAAATAGTGTTATTTATTTTTCTTCTGTTTGCTTTACTAATGATATTTAGAGCAGATATAGTGGTAGGATCTTTCAAGATTATGGGATGGAGTAATCTTTTTTCTAAATCGAATTATATTATAGACTCTGTTGTTGCCGCTTTTATTAGTGTTTTACTTTTTATTATACCCTCAAAAAACAGACCTGGAAGTACGATAATGGATTGGAGCACAGCGTCTCGTATTCCTTGGGGAATTATCTTGCTTTTTGGTGGCGGTTTTGCTCTTGAAAAAGGATTTGAAGTTTCAGGTTTAACAGTATGGATTACGTCAAAAATCGATTTATTATCCGGAAACAATTTGATTGTAATAATACTTGCGGCTTGCTTTATCACCTTATTAATGACACAGTTGGTTGCAAATGTAACCGTGGTGCAAGCTTTATTACCATTATGTTTAGCGCTATCTGTTTCTCTTAAAATCGATCCTTTATATTTAATGTTACCAATCACTTTGAGCGCATCCGCGGCTTTTATGATTCCTATTTCTACCCCACCAAATGCTATTCTTTTTGCAACAGGACAAATTAAAATGAAAGAAATGCTTTTGCCCGGTCTTATATTAATTTTATTTTCGGGTTTAGTAATTAGTTTAGTGATGATATACTGGGGAAGCTATGTTTTTGGCATATAATATTATTTAAAGTGAACATGGCTCATTCACAGGATTATGTAAAGATAATCGCAATAGATTGTTTCTCTAAAAAAGCTAAAACATTGGTTGAAGGAAATAAACTTGTAGCTATGAAAGTAGCCGTTCACTGCACATTACAGTAGTTAGATAGCAAATAATTTACTTCTGATCCTAATAAACATATTTTCGTACTTTAAAATATTTCAACTATGAGAATTAAATTTAATGTTTCGTTGTTAATTGTATTGTTGTTGCAAACCGTGTTTGCATTTTCACAAGCTTTGACGCCCAATACAACTGGTTCTTTCGTGTATATTCCACTAGGACCACTCAGCACAAAACCCGTTACCGTATTTTATCATATTCCTAATGGAAACATAAACACAATGCCTATCCTATTTTCTTTTCATGGAGATGAAAGAAACGCAAGTGATTACAGGGACTTTTGGATTTCGATGGCCAATGCCAATGGGTTTATGGTTTTTGCTCCAGAGTTTAAGGAAGTTAATTATCCAGGTGGTGATGGCTATCAATTGGGAAACGTCTTTATAGATGGCGATAACCCAAGTTTAGCTACTTTAAACCCAACGAATCAATGGACTTTTTCTGTCGCAGACCCTTTGTTTGAATCAATAAAAACTGCCGTTTCTGGAACGCAACAAACCTATGATGCTTGGGGACATTCTGGAGGAGCACAATTTTTACAAAGATTTAGGTTGTACTTACCCAATAGCAAATTAAGCACAGCCATTTGCTCAAATGCAGGTTGGTATACCGTGCCAGAAAGTACCGTTGATTTTCCCTATGGAATTAATAGAGGGCAATTATCAAATACAAATTTGAATCTAGCGTTTCCAAAAAAATTAATAGTACACTTAGGCCTCAATGATATTGATCCCAATTCATTGGGTTTACGGCACAACACCACGGTAGATAATCAACAAGGATTACATCGATTAGGACGAGGACGTTATTTTTATAATAAAAGTCTAATTATTGCCCAGACATTAAATGCCTCTTACAATTGGCAACGAGTAGAAGTCGCTGGAGTTGGACATGAGCCCCAATTAATGGCAAACAATGCTTTACAATATTTATTTCAAACAGCGACAACTACAAACAGCAGTTCAATAATTGACGGAGGATTCGAAAACCAATCCATTGGAAACATTCAAGCTGGATCGGCTTCAGAATTAAATCTTAGCACAACTTCTTGGTCTGCAAATACCACTGCTAGCGCTGCGATTACAAGAGTAATTTTGGCCTCAGGAGGCAGGTCAGGGCCTCAATGTGCTTCATTTGGCTCATTATCTACGACCTTAAAAACATTTTACACCCCTCAAATAGCTGGAGCATTTGCATCCAATACTACCTATCAAATGCAATTTTACTACAAACCCACAACTGCAACAGCCACTCTTGCATCGAGTTCTGTAGATGTATACACAGATAATAATTCAGCTACAACTATCCCTGCTGGAATAAAACAAAGTGTAGCTGCTGGTTTATCTGCTAGTGCCAATGCAAGTAACTGGACAAAAGTAGCAGTTCAAATTCTAACCAATAACACTGCCACAAGCAATTTTGGAGTCGCCGCCATTGCGTTTACTACTGCTGCATCTTCATCAAATTTTACCGCTAGTTTTGATGATTTTGTTGTTTATCAAGCTAATACAGCTGATACCACTGCACCTAATTCACCTGGAGCAATCACTGTCACAGGAGCCGCGAGCGGTGGTGCCAATGTGAGTTGGGGAGCCGCTAGCGGGGGCGTTGACGGTGGAGGTTATGTAGTGGTTCGTTATATTACAACTTTGCCTTCAGCTTCGGATGACTTGTTACAAAATGGGATTTACAAAGTAGGAAATACGGTCGGCGCTGGTGTAGTTCGATATACAGGCAATAGTAATTCTTTTACCGATAGTGGTTTGAACCCTATAGTAGATTACTATTACAAAGTATATACGGTTGATAAAGCTTTTAATTATTCCAATGAAAGTATTACTATTACTCCTACTCAGTCTTTGGCGACCACCTATTATTTTAAAGGAACAACTGGTACGGGTGATTTGAAAATACTTTCTAATTGGGGATTAAATACAGATGGTACTGGGGCTGCTCCCGCTGATTTTACAGCTGCTGGACAAGTTTTCGAAATTAGAAATACAACTGCGGTAGCGCTTGATGGTACTTGGGATGTAGGTATATCTCCAGCCAACGGAACTAAAGTGCGCTTAGGCAATAACACGCAATTAGCCGTTACTTTAACTTTAAATCTGGGTGCGTCAATTGGTCCAAGCGGCACAGGGAATTTTGATGTAATTGATCCCTCTTCTGGAAATCAGATAGTAATTTACAAAGGAACTGCGGCCATCTCTTTTGGGAACATCTTTGACAACAACCTAGAGGTTATTTATGATGATGTAACGCAATCTTCTTCTAGCACGAAAAATTTTGGCACTATTTCCATCATTAATGGGGCTAATGTAACTTTTAGCGCTACCCCTATTATTACGAATATTAATGTGGATGCTACTTCAACTCTTGTTGCGCCTAATAATGCATCGACTTATATTACAATCCCTTCTGGCGGTTCGGTAGTTATTAATGGAACTGTTAGAATTCCTAAATTAACAGGATTTGTCTCTAGTAATGTTGTTACTCCAGGTGCTACTTTTGGCGATTTTCAATTTATTGCAGCCGAAAATCTTACTTTAGGAACCAATAGCACCGTTGAGTATGCTCGTGATGCGGTAGGCGCACAAATCGTAACAGCTAGAACTGATTATAAAAATTTATCCCTTGGTGGTACTGCTCCAAAAACTATTACGGGTAGTGTAAGTACTACTTCATTGATTGTTGCTTCTGCGTCCGCGTTAACTGTAAATTCAGGTTCTAACTTGTCCGTTACCGAGGCAATTGTGAACAGCGGAACAATAACAATCGAAAACAACGCCAACTTGATACAAATAAACAACGTTGCAAATACTGGGGTAGGTAACACAGTAATAAAGAGAAATACTAATCCTTTATTTCGCCTTGACTACACAATGTGGTCCTCTCCAGTTAATGGAACGCAAACGGTATCCGATTTTTCACCATTAACCTCAAATGGGTGTTTTTACGAGTATAATCCAACAACGAATGTATACAATGTAGTAGCTAATGCAACTCCTTTCAGTCAAGGAAAAGGTTTTTTAATTCGTATGCCAAACGAAGATCCTAGTAATTTAGGAGCAGCGTCGCAATATGTTTTAGGAAATACAACTTTAACCTATAACGGTAGCTTTTCTGGAGTTCCCAATAATGGGAATGTCAGTATTGCTGGCGAAGAAGGTCAGTTTGTGGCTGTTGGAAATCCTTATCCTTCCAATATAAGTGCCAACGCCTTTATTGATGCTAATTTAGACGGAACAACCGGCGGAACCCTTTATTTTTGGAAAAAAACTAATAACGTTGTTGGAACTGCCTATGCTACTTACAACAAATTAGGTGGTACAATAACGCCCACTCCCGGAAGTGGCGGTATTACTCCTAATGGTGTTATTGCCGTAGGACAAGGTTTTATTACAAAAGTGCCCGCTATTGGATCAATAAATTTTACCAATGCAATGCGAAACACCTCTTCTGCTAGTTTTTTAAGAACCTCAACCGTTTCTCAACCAGATAGGATTTGGATAAACCTTACAGAAGGTGTTAATCCGGTGAATCAAATGCTAGTGGGCTATATGGATGGCGCTACCAATGGTGTTGATGCAGCACTAGACGGAAAATACATCAACGATGATGCCACTGCTTTAACGTCGGATATTTTAGGTGGCGAATACACTATTCAAGGACGTCCAGCATTCAATATTTCGGATATCGTTAATTTAAACTTTAAGTCTGCTTACGCTGGAACTTTTAATATAGCTATCGACCATACCGATGGTGCATTTGCAAATGGTCAAGCCATTTATCTAACTGATAATACCACTGGCCAAGTGACAAACTTACAAACTGATACTTATACTTTTACCGCTCCAGCGGCTGTTAACAATGTCAGATTCTCATTAAAATACCAAAACGTGCTAAATGTAAATGCACCAGTATTTAACGAAAATAGCGTTAAAATATATACTGTTAATGGAACAATAATGGTGAACGCAGGCGCTAATAGTATCAACAACATTAAGGTATATGATATTCAAGGGAGATTGCTAACAGAGCAAAAAGCAGTAAATGCCTCTTTGGCTTCTATCCAAAACTTGGGTGCTTCGCAACAAGTATTAATAGTAAAAGTGACCGGGGCTGATAATTCAGTAGTAATTAAAAAAGTAGTTAACTAATCTCATCAATCTTAAAATAAAATGAAAATGAAAAATATACTATCAAAAGCATATATCACTCTTTTTTTCTTACTGGTAAGCATTAGCACCTTTGCAATTCCTGGCGATACTAGTGATACTGGAGGTTTGGAAGACGCTGATGCTCCGCCAGCTTCTATTGACGATTATATTGTATTGCTCGCTGCAGCAGCAATCCTATTTGCTTTAGTGAGATTAAAAGTACTTAATACGAGGCAAGTCAAATAACAAAGAAAGTTTCCCTACAATTATTTCAAAAATTCAAAACTCTGTTCCTTGCTTGGTCGGAGTTTTTTGTTGACGAAAGGCTGAAACTTAACCTTTTTTAAAATTAAATAATGACATAAGTTAGTCTATATATGGCTTTACCGTTATTTAAGAAATCATTAAACCTAAAAAAATAATGCTTTACTGCTTTAAAATGCAATTTCAAAGCAATATGTTGATTATTGAGATTTAAAATAAGATTTTTGTTATAATTAGACTATTAAACCAAAAAACTACGAATATGAAAAATACATTTTACAAATTATTCTTTTTCTTATTGTGTTTGTCCGCTACTGGATTTGCTCAAACAGGAATAGGCGTCTATTCCGCACATGATGGCGGATTTGAAAACCACACCACAACTTTGGCAGGCGGAAGTGCAACAGCGGCCAATTTATCGACTTCACTTTGGACGGCCAATACAACAGCTAATATTGTAAGGGTTTTTAATGCAACTGGAGGACGTACTGGTATTAAATCAGTTACACTAGGCTCAACTAGTGGCACTATAAAAAATTTCTATTCTCCTCAAATAGCTGGGTCTTTTTTGCCAAACACCACCTATCAAATCCAATTTTGGTACAAATCAGCTTCAACGACCGCGCTTGATGCTAGCACAGTTGATTTGTTTGTAGATAACACATCGGCTACTCAATTGCCTCCCATTGGAACTAAACAAAGTGTGGCCGCTGGCTTATCGACTAATATAACTTCATGGACAAAAGTAGCTGTTTCAATAACTACCGATGCTACTGCCGTTGGCAATTTTGGTGTTGCTGGATTTTCAATCGATGCTGCAACTGCAGGATATTCAGCAGATTTTGATGATTTTGTTGTTTATCAAGCTAACATTGCTGATACAACCGCACCGAACGTACCTGGAGCAATAACTGCTTCAGGAGTTGCACTCGGCGGCGCTAATGTGAGTTGGGGTACTTCGAGCGGCGGGGTTGACGGCGGTGGTTATGTAGTGGTTCGTTATGCTACGGCTGTGCCTGCTGCTGCTGATGATGTATTGCAAAATGGCATCTACAAAGTAGGCAATACTATCGCTGGCGCAGGTGCTGGTCTAGTTCGATTCATCGGCACTGGAACTTCATTTTTGGATACTGCCCTGAGCCCTGGAATCGATTATTATTATAAAGTATATGCTGTAGATAAAGCATTCAATTACTCTGACGAAAGTTCAAGCATTACGCCTACTCAATCTTTGGCTACCACATATTATTATAAAGGTACAGGTGTTTTAACTGATGTGGCCAATTGGGGGTTAAATTCAAATGGAACTGGAACATCTCCCGTCAATTTTATTGATGCTTCTCAAGTTTTCGAAATTAGAAATACAACTGCAGTAATGCTTGATGGATCTTGGACTGTTGGTTCAGATCCAGTAAACAGCACCAAGGTAAGGCTAGGAGACACTAGTCAAGCGGCTATTACTTTAACTTTAAATTTAGGAGCTTCTATTGGCCCAAGTGGCACAGGAAATTTTGATGTAATTGCGCCCTCTTCTGGGAATCAAAAAGTGATCTATAAAGGAACTACTGCCATATCTTTTGGAAATATCTTTGACAACAACCTAGAAGTTATCTATGATGGAGTAACAGTATCCTCCTCAAGTACTAAAAACTTTGGCACTATTACGATTATAAATGCGGCCAATGTTACTTTTACTGCTACGCCTGTTATTAAAAACATCAATGTAGATGCTTCGTCAATTCTTATCGCGCCTAATAATGCAACCGCTGCCTACATTACAATACCAATAGGTGGATCTGTTGTTATCAATGGAATAGTTAGAGTCCCAAAATTAACAGGCTTTGTGTCAAGTAATGTAGTTGCATCAAACGATACTTTTGGTGCTATACAATTTATTGGAATTGAAAATCTAATTTTAGGTACCAGTAGCACTGTAGAATATATCCGAATGGCAACTGGCTCACAAACCGTGACTGCTAGAACCGATTATAAAAATTTAATTCTTAGCGGTACCACACCAAAAAACGTTAATGGCTCTACTTCAGTTTCTGGTTTACTAACTGTTAATCAATTAACTGCAATTACTCTTGCTGGTAATTTGACGGTTAATGGATCGCTTTCCTTCGTATTAGGTAAAATTACAACTGGCAACAATACTCTAATTATAGGCGCATCAGGCACTATTGTCGGAGCTAATCAATCAACTGGATGGGTTGACGGTAATTTGAAGAAACTAACTGATATAAATTTTAGTCCATCATACTCGTATGCTATTGGTGATGCTACAAATTATACTCCATTGACCTTAACATTCTCAGGAACTACAACAGCAACTGGAGGTCTAACGGCTAAAATCAATACTGGTGATCAAGCCCAAATTGCAACATCAGGTTTAGATGGTGCAAAAAGTGTTAACAGAAACTGGACTTTGACCAATGACGCTTTGATCAGTTTTGGTTCGTACAGCGCTGCCTTCGCATATACAAGTGCTGATGTTGATTCAGGTTCCATACCTGCTAATTATTTAGTTCGTTTGTATACTGGCTCTTCTTGGCTTTCAATTGCTACAGCTGGATCACCTACGAATACTACCACAAATGCAACGGGTATTATTAACTTTGGAGAATTTGCTATTGGGGAAGCAAATCCATTAAGTATTACAGACAGAAAATTAAATATTTTTAAGCTATTTCCTAATCCAGTAAATGATGGAATTCTGAATGTAAGCTCTGAAAATAACATCAAAAAAACTGTAGAAATATTTGATTTATTAGGTAAGAAAATATTTTCATCTACCCTTATTACAAATACCATTGATGTTAAGTCCTTAAAATCGGGAATCTACATAGCAAGAGTAAAAACGGAAACACAGGATACTTTTCAGAAAATAATTGTAAACTAAAATTAATTATTCACTTTTTATTAAAATACAATATGAAATTATTCAACAAATATTTGTTATCGTTATTTTCAATAATCTTGGTAATAGCTATATATTCTTGCAGTACAGATGATGTTTCCTTAGGGCTTCCCAGCACATTAGGTATGTTTAATGTTCCTGCGAAGAAATTAGCAAGTGCGCCATTTGAATTAATTCCTCCTACATCAAGTAGACCTGGCGCTTTTTCATACTCAAGTAGCAACACAGCGGTAGCCGTTATTAATGGCTCTAAAATCACTATTGCTGGTATTGGGACAGCAATAATAACAGCTACACAAGCTAATTATCAAAAATATATCGCAGTATCTACCACTTCAAATTTCACGGTTACAGAATTTGAACCTGCGACATTAAGCACGTTTGCGATTCCTACAAAGTCAATTGGCGATGCTCCTTTTCAAATTACACCTCCAATATCCAATAGCACTGGCACATTTACTTACACAAGTAGTAACACGGGTGTTGCAGTAATTAACGGGTCAATAATTACTATTGTAAGTTTAGGAACAAGCACAATTACAGCGACTCAGGCAGCAAATAGTCCATTTGATACGGCGAGTATTTCTGCAACAGTACAAGTTATTATTCCGCCCGCAAATATAATAGCTGACAACTTTTTAGGCGCAGATGGCACCAATTTAACTTCTAATGGTTGGCTTGCCCATAGTAGTAGTACCACTAATCCAATTAAAAACACCAGCCCAGGACTATCATTTCCTAATTACTTTGGGTCTAATATTGGAAATGCAGCCAACCTAAATAGTATTGGGCAAGATGTTTCTTTACAGTTTACATCTGCTAATGCGGGTGTAGTTTATGCTTCATTTTTAGTAAAAGCCTCTCCATCAACCTTAACTAATGGATATTTTTTTGCTTTTGGAAATAATACAATAACCGATACTGCTTTTAGGGGTCAATTATGCATAAATCAAGATACTACAGACCCTACTAAATTTAGATTCGGATTTGCTGCAAATGCAACAATTAAAACTACGCTACCAAATTATACCTACGGTGAAACTTATCTTGTCGTTATAAAATATAGAATAGTACCCGCTGGAACACTTAATGCAAATGGCACTACCACAGGAAGAGACGAGACAAGCTTATATGTTTTTAATTCTACCGCAAATTATAAAATTGAACCAAGCATCCCTACTATTGGCATCGAAGATACCGCTTCTGTTGACATCGCTCCAGGAAGAGTAGCATTCAGACAAGATAACGTTATTTCTCCAAATGTCATCATTGACGGCTTGAGAGTAAATACTTTATGGAATATTCGAAATTAATTTAACCAAGTTAGAGCTAAATAATGATAAACCTAAAAAGGATACTACTATTAGTATTAACGATAATGGTAGTTGTAGAATATTCAACTGCCCAAGAAATTGTACTTAACAAATATAAATTTAGTGAAGGCTTAAGATTTTCAGGTAAAGACAATAACTATAAAGTAGATATATCAGGCTTTATTCAACCTTATTTGGAGACTAGAAAATATGTCGACAATAACGATAATACTTTTTATAACCGCTTTAGATTGAGAAGAGCGCGTCTCGAAATTGCAGGTACTTCAGCTCAAGAAAAATTATCTTACAGATTACAACTTGATTTAACAGGAGGTGGTGAAGCCGACGCTTCGATTGGAAGCTTAATTTTTGATGCTTGGATAGCCTATAATTTGACAAAACAAATTAAGATCAGTTTTGGTCAAAAAGGAACTCCAACTGATAATCGAGAATTAGGTATGCGTTCCACCACAATGCAATTGGTAGACCGTAGTCCTTTGACACCAGCATTTGCTTCAATTCGAGAATTTGGATTTTTTGCGGAATCTACTTTTAAAATTTCGCGCTATTCGTACATAAAACCAGAAATAGCAATAACAAATGGAGATGGAATTAATGTTTATGATAAGGATCGTGGTGGGTTAAAATATGGAGGACGGATTGATTATTTACCTTTCGGATTATTTAGCAATTTTGGACAATACCGCCAAGCAGATCTTGTGCGAGAATTAACTCCAAAGTTTGTAATCGGTGCAACGTGGAGCTATAATGTTGAGGTAAGTGATAGACGAGGAAGTCAAAGTGGCCAAATACTGTATTTAGATGCAAATAATAAGGAATTATTGCCCGATTACGTGAAATACGGTGTTGATTTTCTTTTTAAATATAAAGGATACTCCGTACTGGGCGAATATATTAATGCTTCATCAAGAGTACCAAGCGGCATTACGCAAAGAGTCAGAGTGGATGGAACTACCGCAACAAGCTTTCTGGTTAATGGCATTCAAAATGTTGAAAATTACGTTAACGGCAGGATGATGATTGGTGAAGGCTACAATATTCAAGGTGGTTATGTTTTCAAAAATAATATTTCCATTGATGGAAGATTTGCTTATTTGAAACCAGAAACTAACTCATTTTTGAACAATCCAACTTTTTACAACCGATCTCATTATTACACCTTTGGAATAACAAAATATTTAGCCCGAAACTATGGCGCGAAAATCCAGCTGGATTGTACTTATATTAATGTTAAACCTGATTCTAAAGGGGTTAACGGACTTCCCATAATTGGAAATGAGATTTTAACCAGACTAATTACAACAATATCATTTTAAGAAAGATGAAAGATAAACTAAAATATTTGTTTTTTACATTAATAAGTGGTTTTACAGTTTTTGGACAGTTTAATCCTCAAAATAATGAAATTACTAAACGGTATTTTCCAGATCCTAATTTAGAGATTCACACTCCAGCATTCAGCAAAAAAGGTTTTACCAATTATGATGATATGATGAACTATGTGAACAAACTAGTGGCTCTGCATCCAGCTGAAATCACGCTTTCTTTTATTGGCGAAAGTCAAAAAAAGAAAAAAATTCCTATGTTAGTTTTTAATCGTGCAAACGGAAAGGAAAAAATAAAAGTTTGGTTTCAAGGAGGACTTCATGGCGATGAGCCAGCTGGAACAGAAACTATGCTTTTTCTAATGGATAAAATAGTAACCGATCCTACTTATGCTTATTTGTTGGATAAAATTACGCTTACCATAGTTCCAATGGCAAATATTGATGGTTTTGAAAAACAAGATCGTTATGCTGCCAACGGATTAGATTTGAATCGTGATCAAGTAAAATTACTGGCGCCAGAAAGCAATTATTTAAAAAAAGCGTTTAGCGATTTCGGAGCCGAAGTAGCGGTTGATTTTCACGAATATCGCCCTTTTAGAAAAGATTTTAACGAATTAGGAACCGACGGAATTTGTTCCATTTATGACGCTATGTTTATGATATCCGGGAATTTGAATCTTCCACAAAACTTGCGAGACTACACCAAAAATGTTTTCGTTCAAAACGCCAAAAACACTTTAGAAGCCAATCAATTAAGTTTTCGAGATTACATTACGCCCGAAAAAGTAAAAAATGAACAAATTTTTAAGCAATGCACAACAGAGGCAAGGTCTAGCACAACCTCTTTTGCCCTTACTAATTGTATCTCTTCATTAATAGAAATTAGAGGGGTTAATCTTCAAAAAACCTCATTTAAAAGAAGGATAAATACCACATTGTTAATAGCAACCTCGTTTCTAAAAACGGTTTTTGATGATTCTGTAAACATAAAAGAAGTATTAAGAATATCTAACAACGCCAAGCCCGAAAACTTAGTTGTAGTTTGTGAAAAACCGCAAGAAATACAAACCATTAGAGCGATAAGTTTAAAAGACAATACCGAAATAAGTTTGGACATAAAAGTCAAAAATGCCTTAAAATGTATTCCTGTATTAGTAAGAAAAAGACCATTTGCCTATTTGCTACTTCCAGAGCAAAATAGGTTAGCCGAAAAACTAGCAATTTTGGGGTTAGAAATCGAACAACTTGCTGCAAACAAAACCTTAATAGTAGAAATATTTACAGTAACGGCAAGAGCTATTAATCCAGAAGAAGACGAAGGATACAATGCCCAAAAGGTAACGACATCCGTTGCAACGGCAGAAAAAAATTTTCCAAAAGGAACCTTTATTGTTTATTTGAATCAAAAGAACGCTAAAATAGCGACAGAAGTATTAGAACCCGAAAATGAAAGCGGATTTGTAAAATTTGAAGTCTTAAATACAGTTTTAAATAAAGAATTACCAATCTACAGATATTTAATTAATGAAAAAATATAACCCAAAAATGAATACAAAAACAATAGTATTAACAGTTCTGTTTTTAATTGGATTTGACGCAATTGCTCAAGATGAAATAAAAACCGCATCTAAAGAATTTCAATTGGGAGATGGTTTACGGTTTAACGTAAACGATGGAGAGTATAAATTTAGAATTGGCGGCTTTATTCAAGGCTTTTATCAACATGACAAAACGGATGGATTGGATGCCAACAGTTATATGAATGCAAAAAATGCTTTTTTTACTATTTCAGGGAGTATGTTGAAAGAAAAAGTATCATTTTTATTACAAAACAATTTTAGCAATGGCAAACCACTTTTAGATGTATGGGTAACATATGATCCTAATTCTAATTTAAAAATCACATTTGGACAGAAACAAACCTTTACAAACGATAGAGAAATGACTTTTTTTGAAGACAAATTACAGTTTGCAGATCGCGGACTTTTTAGTTCAACTTTATCTAATTCTGGGAGAGAGTTTGGGGTATTTTTTGAAAGTCAATTTCAAGCAGGCAACTTCATTATAAAACCAAAACTAGCCTTTACCTCAGGCGATGGTTTAAATTCTTTTGGTACAAATTCTGCTGATACCGATAAAGGCGGATTAAAATATGGAGGTCGTCTTGATATTCTTCCATTTGGAAATTTCAAAGAAGGTAATGATGGTTATATAGCCGATTTAAAACATGAAGACAAATTAAAAGTGCTAGCTGGAGCTGCCTTTAGCTATAATGTTGGCGCAAGTAATGAAGTAGGCGAAGGGCACGGCGATTTTACTCTTTACGATAGAACCGGAAAAGACAAGCAACCTGATTACAGAAAAATTTATCAAGATGTTTTATTAAAATATAATGGCTTTTCATTTTTAGCAGAATATTTTATGGCAACAGCAACAACCTTAAATGGCTCTTTTTTGGATGCTAAAGCACTACGTCCTTTATATCTAACCGAAATTAGTGAGTATTTAGTTTTAGGAGACGGCTATAGTGCCCGCGCGGGATATGTGACCAAATCTGGATATGCATTGGACTTAAAATATGAAAAATTTAATAAAGAATTTGACAATCCTGCAGCATTATTGTTAGACCAAACAAATTATACTGTTGGTTTTACAAAATATTTCAAAGAAAATAATCTAAAAATTCAAACTGCAGTTTCATCAAATTCGGTAGATCAATTTAATACGATATCAAATTCAATTGAAAAAATAAAGACCCTTACAGTGCAGTTTGCTTTTCAGGTAGCATTTTAATTTTAAAATAAACTTAAATAATTCCATTAATTATGATGACAGTAAATAAAGAAGTGACTGTAAAAAGACCAGCGTTTTATAAATTAATTACAAATTTAACTTTTTGGGTTTTAATCGCAATTGTTGCAGGTGCGCTACTAGGGCAACATTATCCGACGCAAGCTGTAGAAATGAAAATTGTGGGTGATTCATTTATTGACCTCGTGAAATTATTCATTGCTCCAATTATATTTTTAACTATAGTTTTGGGAATAAGCGGTATGGGCGATTTGGGTAAAGTAGGACGAATAGGATTAAAGTCTTTGATCTATTTTGAAATTGTTTCTACTATCGCACTGATAATTGGAGTAGCTGTTGCATTTATAATTGAACCTGGAAAAATCGATAAAAGTGGCCTGAACATACAGGATGCAAGCGAATATACTGGTACAAAACAAACTACTAATTTTGATTGGTTGTCTGTGTTTTTAAGCAACTTAACGCTACAAGTTTTATTAGTGGCTATTATAGTTGGGGTCATATTAAATTATTCTAAAAAAAGAGAAACTATAGTTGCATTCTTATACAAATGTTCAAAAATTGTTTTTACAGTTTTAAAATGGGTCATGTATCTTGCGCCATTAGGAGCTTTTGGGGGCATGGCTTACACCGTTGGCAAATTTGGTTTACATACACTTATTCCGTTAGGTAAATTGATGATTACCTTTTACATCACCATGTTTTTGTTCATATTTTTAGTCTTGGGTAGTATATTAAGATATTATAAAATAAATATATGGCATTTTATAAAATATCTCAAATCAGAACTTCTTATTGTTTTAGGTACCTCTTCGTCTGAAGCTGCCTTGCCCAACTTAATGGAAAAATTAGAGAAAATGGGTTGTAGTAAATCTGTTGTAGGACTTGTAGTGCCCACTGGCTACTCCTTTAATCTTGATGGAACATCTATTTATCTATCAATGGCAATCATTTTTCTTGCGCAACTCTATAACGTACATCTTAGTCTTGGAGAAATTATGACTATTATTGGCTTGTTAATGGTAACCTCTAAAGGTGCCGCAGGCGTTACTGGAAGTGGCTTTATTATCCTTGCCTCAACATTAACGGCCATTCATAAAATCCCAATAGAGGGATTAGCTTTTTTACTAGGAGTAGATAAATTTATGAGTGAAGCAAGAGCGATAACAAACTTTATTGGAAACGGCGTCGCTGCTATCGTAATTTCAAAATCAGAAAACGAATTTGTAACCATTGATGAACCGTTTACAGAAGTACAAGAGAAAATAATTCCTATTGAAAATCAAATTTTAATAGAATCTGAAATTTCGAATATTACCTAAAGTAACAGGTTTTTATTAACACAAAAAATAAACATTTTTTCACACAAAATAATTGTTTAAAAACACTTTTTAAATGTAAAGAATTGCTTTTTACGAGTATCTTTTTTGACCAAAAAAAATCTTTAAAGCGTTTAAGTATAAGTTTTTAGTGAATTGACTCATGAAAAATTTACCTTTGATTAAAATATTTCGCGAGGTCTGGAGACATTTGCAGAGCTTTTTAAAGAACACTTTGCCGAGCAGAGGATGGATTAGTTATTTATTTTGGCGCGAAGTTGCAAACTTTGCGCAGCTAGAAAATATATGCTTAACAGGTTGTTTATTTATAAAAGCTCAAAGTTGCAAACTTTGAGCTTTGAGGGATCAAGGGCTTTCAATGGAAATTTAAAGGTTTTTTTATATTGATTGAAGTCAAAATGAATACACATTGCTTTCAAGTTTATTGCAATCTTATAAATTATCCACCGGAATCATTTTGAAAAAATAAATTCTTCTCTTTGTACTGGCGTTTTTGTGCAAACTTCATTAAACTCGTCAATAGAATTAAATTTTAACTGCTCTACAATTTTGTATTCATAAAACACTCTAAAAGTATTATTTTTGAAAACCCAAGGCGTTACGGTAATTTCATTGTGCCCCTTATAAAAAGTTTGGTTCATTTCGCCATCTGGGCTTTTGGATATTTCCATTTTTCGTCCTTCTGGCTGAATTTTATCCATACAAATCAATAGCGAAAAAGCATCACACCACTCTACAAATCGATATAAACGCTCTGCATATTTTTTATCAATGTCTAAATGTTTAAGAATTTCTTTCTGGTTTTTTCGCTGCTCTTCCAAAAAGGCATCTAATTTATTGTCTTCACCTTCTTTTTTATGACTAAAAATAAAGTTAATATGCATAGACGTCAATAAAGCATTTAACTGACTTTTTGCCGTGGATAGTTCCATAACATTGAAATATTGCTTTAATTCTGTTTTTTTTGAATCATTATTTACCAAGAAATGTCGCGGTGCGCCAACTTCGGTGAGGTTTTTATTTTCTAGAGTTTCTGCAACACCATCATCGTGTTCGGAAATGGCAATAAGAGTAGGTACCATAATATCGTTAGGCAAATCAATGTCATATTGATAAGCCAACATGGCAGCTAAAAGTCCGTGAGAACGTTGGTTAATAATTTTCCAACCTTTTTGATGGGAGGCGACAATCATAACTATAACCTTTTAAGAGTGAATTTTAAAAAAAAATCGGCCAAATATAGACATATATGAAAACGAATTAGATAAATGCAGTAAACGTTATTTATGAGTAATAAGAGCGTTATATTTTGAATTAGAAGGTAAGTTCAAAAAACTAGAGCTCTTATTTAAAATCGGTTGCCTGGGTATTTCGTTCCCGAATTTTGCCAATATTTTACGATAATTATACCGTGAAGTTATCTTCGCTGTAGGTCACATTTGCGGCCTTTTAAACTCAGTTCATTCAGAACCATTGCGACTGTATTCTCCCCAAAGGATGATAACCCAGCTACAAAAACTCCTTTTTCACCTTTGGAGGATTTTATTCCAAAAACCGTAGCTTCATCCCCAGGATCGCTTTCGCCTTCATAACGGTAAAGATGAACAATTTCAAAAGCGTCGGGACCGTTGATAATTCGATTTTCTTGAATGTTAAAATCAATAATAAATCCTTTTTCTTTAAGTTCTCCTAAAGCTTTTGTAACGGTAGCATAATGATACATATTGCATTCCATATTGCGGTATTTAATTTATTTTTTACAACGATCTAAAAGTAGGTTGTTGCTGCACTTAATAATTTACATAATTTATATTTAATGTTGTAAAATATTTGACTTTTGGCAAAAGCAGATTTTTTGTTTTTGATTGTTTGATAAGAATTGTAAATGGCAACATTTTTGTTTTTGTAGCAAAACAAGGAAACATTTGCGGAGCTTTTTAGAGAAACATTGTGCGGAGCTGGAACTTCGGCTCAAAGTTGCAAACTTTGCGCAGCTGGTTTTTTACCTAGATATCTATGAACTTCAGGGTCAGAGTCAAGTTCAAACAGTCCATTTACATCTGAAGGAAGAATTTCTCTCAATATAAGTCTTTCAGTTTCAAGAAACACTCTAAAGTTATTCTTGATTTTTACCGCACTTATCATTTCGCTATCAATTCGTTGTTCTTTCAAAACTTCAAACCCTTTACTTGCGTAAAAAGTCAATGGTGACTGATAAAATTCTCCATCCTGTTTTAAATCATTATTGTGGTCGATAACCCAACCATAAAATTCCCCTAAATCCCTTTTCAATCTAGCAATTAGCAAACCACCTAATCCTTTTCCTTGATTTTTCTTGCTTACGATTATTGAAAATCTTGTTTCATTTTATTTTTCAAAATCAACTGCCCAAGCCATAATTTGATTGTCCTCTTCTATAAGATAATGGTTGAAGTTATCAACTCCGTCCAAAAGCAAATTAAATCTATCCTTTAGTTTAATAGGATATTCTTCATTCCAAAGTTGATTTATTTGTTGGAATTGATATTGATTAATGTTTTTTGTTTTAACCCAAATTACGCATTAGAGATTTCAAAAGGGAATTTCATTTGATAATTCCATAATCCAGAGAACCATGCCCTTCGTTTTTTATTGAGTGCTATTTTCAAGACTAGTTTGTTATTTTGTTTTTCAAAATATGCTCCTATTGCAAAGGTTCTATATCTTAATGTAGTAAGTGTTTTTTGAGTTTTTTCTTGTAGCACAAAAGTTCTAAACAAGGACATTAAATTGTAGGCAATCATAGCAAATGTGAGTGCTGCTTCAGTGGGAAAGAATCCATTTAGATTGAAACTATCAAAACCAAAATCATATTTTAATTCTTTAATTCTGTTCTTGGCATCACCTCTTCCACGGTACATTCGCCATATCTCGGCAGGGGCAAACTCTAAATTGGTAACGTATGCTGAATAGCGATAGTTTTTATAAATTTCATCTTCTGGAAAAAGACTTAATGATTTGCCTGGTGCTTTAGGTCTGACCTTTATTTGTTGACGAACAATAACCATTCTTCGCGCATTTTTCCAAGAATCACTTTGATACATTTGCTCACAAATTTCAATACCATCGTCTAATAAAACCCAGCTATTGCTTGTGTTTATAATTCTTTGAATGGGTTGTGTGAATTTTGCAGCGATGATATAATTCTTGGCTGTTTGTTCTAAATAATCCAAAATATTGGATTGAAAAAAGCCACTGTCCAAACGAATTAAACTCACGGTTTTGTTTTTTAGTTTAGACAATGTGTCTTCTAAAAAAGATAGAAAATTATTAGCCGAAGAAGTGTCACCGCTTCGAAGCCACATATTGGCAACTAATTTTACATCATTGACAAAAGCAATTAATGGATGATGGGAACAGCGACCTTTCTTTGATGGATTGTATCCTTTTTTTGCACCTTCTTGTTTGCCATATCTTGTCATTACAGAAGAGTCGATATCTAATGTAAAGTTGTCAAATTTGAAGTTGTCAAAAATCCAAGAGTAAAAATAATCACTCACTTTTTGATTAGTAGTTTGGTCAAATTTATTAAAAAACCGCTTGTAAGTATCTTATGCAGGGATAACATTCCAATCAAAAATTTTTCCCAAAGCAATATCGTGGCGAGTTACCTCGGTATGCATAAATCGGTTCGCTCCGCACCAAACACTGGTTATAAAAGCTTCTATTATCGTACTCACTTTATGCCCGCGGTTGGAATTAGGTTGTGGTAGATCAAGACAAGAATTAATTTGCTCTCTAAAGCCAATTTTAGACAACATTTGTTTCAAAAAAACCATTCCACCCCAAGGCGTAATCTCTTTACTGGTATAGGATATATCGAATTCCATAGAACTGTTTTTTCTAATGCTACGCATTAGGATTGTACAAGCGAATTTAAGAATATTTTTCTAATGCGTAATTTGGGTTAAAACACATGTCATTAACATAAAGTTCAGCAACCACGCAAATAAAAACCTTCAACTCCTATATAAAATACAAGTCCATAAGTTAATCCTACTGTAAGGAGAATGATGAAAGCCAGAAGTGAAATTTTTTGCATATTTTAAGTTTTTTTGTTTAAGGGTGTTGCACAACGTCAGTTCGTCTAAAAACCCTTCCAAGTTCCTATTCCAACTTAATTTTGAAGTAAATATAACCCATTTCCCGAACAATAATTCCGTCTTTTAAAAAATACACGCATATTTATTTCAAATTTTACAAAGTCGGAAAAAGCTTTACAACAAGTTTTATTGAGCCAATAAAACAAAGCCGTACGTTTTAAGTACATTTTCAACATATTTAGGTCAACGAGATTGAATATTCGCTTGAGGTTATAAGCTGTAAAAATCAATCCGACATCAGCACTGGCGTGTTTGATGGATTTTTTGGTCATAATGTAATAGAAGTCCCATTGGCGTTTAATCACGCCGTACGGATGTTCGACAATGGCTTGACGCCTGCGGTAGATTTCATAATTGTTTTCGATTCTGACTTTGTTTTGATAAATCAAATCGGCGTGCTGTGAACGTTCAATGAGTCGGCCTCGTGCGTTTTTGGTGCACTTTTTAAAAAGTTCGCAACTCAAGCAAGCACTGGTTTTATAATGTTTCATTTGGGTAACCGACTTTCCGTTTTTCTTGGAATACCAATTGCCGTTGGTAGTTAAAATCTGATTCGCGGGACAGGTAAATGAATCGGTCTTTAAATCATATTTAAAATGTTCCACATCAAAAGCCAAATCAGGAGCATGAGCGGCAACACTTGGAATGGCTACCAAAACAGCGATACCAAGTTTATCAGCATAAGCAAATTCGCTTCCGGTGTGATAGCCTTTGTCGTAAATCGCTATAAAATTGTTGTGACCCAAAATCGTTTTACTTCGGCGAAGCATGCCACCCATGGCTTTAGAATCATTTTCGTTAGTTACTTTAAAATCAATGGGAATATTGTGCAACGCATCCACAACGGTTTGCACGTTATAAGCCACTTCAGAAATGTTGTTTCTAGTCATAATTTGCCGACTATCCGGATCCGAAGTCGAGATTTGCGTCACGCCTGTAGTGTTAATCGTTTCTTTGTAGTTTAGGTATTTCTCCTTTTGAATCTGGTGTTTTCGAACTTTGGATGCGACCTCCTTTTTAAGAAGTTCATCGCCATCTTCTTGCGCAAGCACTTTATTATATTCGGCAAGTTTGTTGTCAATATGAGCAATGTGACGCTCAATCTTTCTTGGATTAAAATTATTTTTCTTGGAGTTTTGAGCCCGAAGTTTGGTGCTATCGCCTGCTACAAGGCTTCCGCCAATGAGTTCAAAATGCGAAGCAAGATTTACCGTAGCGCGAAAAACACGAGCGATGGCTTTAGGATTGTCTTTTCTGAAATTGGCAATGGTATTATGGTCGGGAACCAAGCTTTTCATAAGCCAAATAAGTTCGATATTCCGAACACATTCTTTTTCTAAAACTCTGGAAGAACGCATCCGATTGAGGTAACCGTAAATAAATAATTTGAGTAAATCCGCGGGATGATAAGCGGGACGACCGTTTTCAACAAAGGTAAAATCAAAACCAAAATCAGCTAATTTTAAACTGTCCACAAATAAGTCAATGAGTCGGACTTGATTGTCTTGTGCGATTGCCTGATCCATGGAAGAAGCAAAAAGGGGAATCTGACTTCTATCGCTGCCAATGATAAATTTACTCATAAATCACTTTTTAAAACCACATAAGTAGTTGTTAATCAGTGATAAATGTAGTAAAAAGCAAGCTTTTATACAAGTTTTTTGAGTAGTATTTTCAGGGAAATTGAATAAAAAGAGAGGAGGTTTTTAGACAGTTTGACGGTTCGCGGCTACAAGAAGTTGGCGATTTTTACCACAAATGTTGATGCGGAGAACCAAAGTTTGATTAACCACAAATGTGTCTGCGGAGCACTGAAC
>Ga0209284_10002228_pt1 | contig 27087 bp, 19 predicted proteins | sample FRY03_FD_187211 | JGI IMG/M metagenome (GOLD analysis project Ga0209284, IMG submission 187211) | Freshwater microbial communities from Lake Fryxell liftoff mats and glacier meltwater in Antarctica - FRY-03 (SPAdes) (version 2) | ecosystem: Environmental > Aquatic > Freshwater > Ice > Glacier...
AAAATATTTTAAGAATGCTATCAAACTAAATGAGTACATAATTTATTTTTTCCAAGAATATATAGAAAAAGTTAAAAGTTATAGAAATAAATAATTATGTACTCAAAATCTATTCTTAATGTTTTTTTAAAAAAAATTTTAAGAATGCTATCAAACTAAATGAGTACATAATCTTTTTATTTTAAGAATATATAGAAAAAGTTAAAAGTTATAGAAATAAATAATTATGTACTCAAATCTGAATTATTTCACTTAAAAACTTTTAATATTTATTAATATAAGTATATAAAATGTCTATAGAGGATGTAAATTATTTAAAAGAGAATAGTATTAAACAAAGTTACACATTCTTAATTGATAGTAAAGACCGTGATAGAAAACGGTATCCGGAACCAAATAATTATGCTGTTGATTTTGAAACACCTTTTAAAAATATAATAGGTTTTGAAATAATTGATGCGAGTATTCCTAGAACTATGTATAATGTTGATTATGAAAACAATATAATTTTTTATTTTGTAGGGAAAAGTTCAATAGAAACATTAATAGCAGATGGTATATACGATAATAATACTTCTTATTTAAAACATTCGAAACTTACCAATAATAATGTTATTGAAAATCAATCATTGTTAATAGCAAATGATGAATATGCAACATTAAGTAATTCTATTAATATTTACAATATTTATAATAATGAAGAAAATATTGGTGGAGATACAGTAGGAATATCATTTTCATTTGATATAAAAGCATTAGCTACATATGATCCTTTAAAAGATAATAGTTATACAATATTGCATTTTGGATACGACCATCTAAAGAATATTAAAAATGATTTATCATTTCCTATAATAATTAAACTCATAAAAAAAAATAATATTCTAAATTTTTTTGATATAGTTTTTAAAATAGGAAGTTCTATAAGCGAAAACATATCAACATTAATTATACCAAATCAAGAACTAACAGAATTTAAAAATATATGTTGGACAATATCAAATTCAATTGATGAAAATTGGAACATATATGTAAATAATGTAAAAATTATTACATATACATCTTTATATACTATAAATAAAGTGTTTTATACGGGAAAATATATTGGTAAAAGTTTTACAAGTCAATTTGGAGAATGGCGATTATCAAATAAATTATATGTTAAAAACTTCAAGATATTTAATAAAGAACTTTCACAAACAGATGTTAATTTATCTAATATAAATGAAAATAATAAAATAAACCTTTTACCGATTTGGTTTAAAATGGATAAATTATTAGAAAATACTAATAATATAATAGATAATGATGGTTATAATAAAATGATTAATTATAAAGATATATTTAATAAGATTATAATATCACCAGGGGATTATACTTTAAAAAACTTTTTTAGAAAATATGACGAATTATATAATACAGAAATATGGTTTGGGCAACATTCTGATCCTTCTGATTTGACTAATTTGATAAATATATATTCAAAAAACCCTTTTGTTTTAGATATGAAAAGATCAACAATTTCGGAAAACTTGGGATTTGATTTGAATAATTCTATTAATACACAAGAAAGATATATATATAAAAATATTTATAAAAACAACGATAATATGAGTAAAATATTTCATAGTATAAAAAACGAAGAAACTAATGACCATGTTATAACATCACCTGGAATAGTATATTTCATTGGAAATAAATATATTATAATGAAATGTCCAGAAATAGAAGAACATTTATATAGATCTTTATCATTTTCAAACATATCTCTTGGATTAGCAAAGTTTCGTGTTGATAATATTGGTATTAATAATGAAAAATTAAGTATAACCAAAATACCATTTCGCGAGTTTCATCCAATTGGTAAATTATCAAGGATTACATTAAGGTTTGAGACAAATATAGGAACATTGTATGACTTTAAAGGCGTAAATCATAATATAGTAATCGCAATATATTATTACGAACCTACTCAAAAGAATTTTCCAACCGGATCAATATTAAATCCAGAATATAAAATGAATTATATTGATTATCAATATAAACAAGAAGAAATAGAAGGAGATAGCGATGAAGAAGAAGGTGGAGAAGAAGGTGGAGAAGAAGGTGGAGAAGACTTTTCGCGAGATAATATAGATAATTATATTATAACAGAAAATGAATATAATGATAATGGTATCAAATTACAAGAATATAATAAATTTTTTATTGATAATGATGAAATATAAAAATACTTTATTCTTTTAATATAGTAAGCAACTCAATAATCTGTTCTGTTCTTATCTTATCACTTTTTAAATCTTCTAAAAATACTTCTTTCTTATCTTGTTCTATTTTTTCACAACTTTCAATCAAATCCTTTATTTTTTTTTTATCATCACTTGACACAGAAACAGTAGGATTTTTAATAACACTAATATTTTTTGGGGGGTCAAATACTACTTTTTCATCACCTTTATAACCTTTTCCTGCTGTATCTATTTTTACACTTTTCAAAACTCCTTTATCTATTATAGCTGTTCCTGTAGCAATAACGCCCCCTTCTTCGGGTTCTTCAAAAGACACGGATGGTACTGATGAATAACCACTTCCACCATCTGTTATTTCAACCGAAGAAATACCATCAGTAATTATATTCACTTCAGTTTTATCTATTTTTACTTTTTCGGTTCCATCATAACCACTTCCATGAGTTAGAATTAATATGTTAATAAGTTTATCATTTTCAAATACAAATTCACCCGTCGCTATAACACCTTTTGGGTCTGTTGGTTGCGGAAAAACAAGAACGCTATCCTTTGTAACTGGTGTTTTAATTTCTAATAATGATTTAATATCAACACTTGTAATTCCACCTATGATAATTTTTCCCATTGCTGTTTTTTCAACAGTATCTTTTTTTTCTGAAAATAATTCTATATTATTGTTTTTAAATACACAACCATATAGAATTAATACAAAAATTGCTATAGCAAATATTAATGACATATTAATAAATAAGCTTTCATAATCAAAGTTATTCATTATTTTCCCCGCTATACTAATACATTATAATTTATTAACAATAATAAAAAATTATAATATATATATAGATATTATGACAGAATTAAACTTATTATATGGGGGTGAAGAAAATATAAGTTCAGAATCTATGGAAAAAAATGATAACACGTATTCTTCGCAAATATCAGGAAGTCAAATACATAAAATGGCTTCTAATACAGATATATTACATGATGATAAAGAAAAGCAATCAAACCAGCATGTACAGCAATCACAACACGCGCAACAAGCATTACAAGCACATCAAGAAAAACAAAATCAACAAAACCAGCAACAAATGGAACAACAATATCAGCAACAACAATTTCAAATACAGCAAAATCAATACCAGCAACAACAAAACCAATATATGCAAATACAAAAACAAAATATTAATAAAGTACAGCCAATTGAAAATACGTTTGTAAATAAAAAATACGAATATAGTTTTTTAGATAGAATAAATATGAAAAAAGCGGATGTTATAAAGTTGGCATTATTTTCATTAGTTATAGTTCTTGGTATTTCAATAGATAGAGTAATAACAAATTATATATCAAAATATATTGGTGATAATTTTTTAACAGACTTTCAAGAATTATTACTAAGAATTAGTTACCCTGTTTCTATTTTTTTGTTATTATGGATTTTTAAAGCTTTATAATTATTTTTATATATCAAATATATATAAATAGGAATGTCATATAATTCAGTTATACCCTTTATTATAATATTATTATTTACAACAATTTTTGTTATTAATATAGTGCAATTATCTACTTTTTATTATAGTAAATTCATAACAAAAACAGCACACGTAAAAAGCAATGCACCAAGATATGAAAGTTTATATGATACATATTGTGGATATAGTAAATACAGTATAAATAATTTGCAAATCAACTCAAATACATTGTTGAATGCTATAATATTTTTTATTTTATTTATTATATTTAATTCTACATATATACTCAATTTAAAGTCTTATTATTTAAATAATATGCATATAATTCCTAATGAAATTAAGCTTAAGGGGTATGATAAGTATTTTAATAAATCCATAAAGTCAAAAAGCGAGTATAGTATTGTATCATGGTTATGGTATTATGTATTAGCAATGTTTATTTATTATTTACTTAAAATAATTATAACATATATTGGATATAATACAAATGAGATAGACGTACAAGAAAATATGGGAGGTATTGATGATATAGTTAAAAAAAATATGAAGTGTGACCTTTATAATAGTATAATTTACAAAGAAGGATATGACCAAGATATAGAAATATTGAGCAAATATATAAAACTTAATATAAAACGTATAAATCAATTAACCGACATAGATAAAATTGAAGAGGTTGGAAAAATATTATTCACATACGAAGTATCTACAGGAACTTCATTTTTTCATAATAATAAAAAATTGTCTTTAAAAAATAAAGACAATAATGATATTTGCAATGAGGTCAGTAAGTGTTTTTTTGTTTCATTATCAAATACTAATAATAATGAAATATTTACCGAATTTGATATGTTAGAATCAAGAGATGTTATATTTCAATTGATAAATTACGACCAACATATTATGAAAGAATTAAAAACAGGATATTTAATGTTAAAAGATAATATAGAACGTTATTCTGCTAATATTACGAAAAATAAAGATTATTATAATACTTATTATCAGTCTCATTTAATATGTATTAATTTACTTTCTGTATATTTTTCCATGTCAGCTATTATATTTTTTGGACTTTTTGAATTCACTGGAATTAATAAACTTATTAATAGTTATTATTTGGACATAGATAGTTTTTATATTATATATCCTTTGTTAAGTTATATTAATAAGTTTATAAAATTAATATTAGTATTATTAGCAATATTAATAATTATTTTATAGATATAGATAAAGGTAATAAATCAATATATTGAAATGATTTTAGATAATATAAACAATTTTGTTTTTGTAATTATTAATATTATACTATATGTAATTACAATAATAATTGCTGTTATAACATTTACATCATTATCTAATTTATTTACATTTAATATTTATAACATTAATTCTATATTAAAGCTATATATTTATGAAACATCAAATGATATTATACTTAAAGATATATATAGTTTTATGCTAATAAATTACATATACCGTTTAAATAAGCAAAATACATTAGAATTAAAACTAATACGAGATAATGATAATAAATATAAAATTGGCGATACAGCTAACTTAAAGTTTAAAGATGATATTGATAAAATATTTAATCATATACAAAATAAAGATGATAATAAAATACCTAAAGAAAATAAAACAATATTGCTAACAAAAACAGAAGAAAACTTATTGATATATTATATTAAAATGAACGATAATGAAATTATGTTAAAGGCAAATTATAAAGACGATACAGATAATGATTATTATAAATATAAGGCTACGTACTATAATAATATAAATTATTATAATGATTTAGAAATATCTGATAATAAAGCATCTTATCTGTATATACATATTTGCAATAAATTTTATGAGATTATTGTTGTATTAATATTAATAATATTTGCAATAATATTAACTATTTTTTTATTTCAAATTGCTTTAATATTATATGGGAAGGTCAAAGGAAAAGATGGTGAATATGGTTCAAGTATTGTATCATATATTGTTGAAACAAATAAGTGGTCTATTGTTTTTGCAATTATTTCTATAACTTTATATAGTATATTGCACGGATTAATATATAAAAATATTTTTATAGATACAGTATATAATAGATTATATGAAAATTACAAAGAATTATTACATCCAGATATATACGTTAGAACAGAAATAAATAATATATATAGTTTTATAAATAATATTAAAAGTCCAGAAATAAAAGAAAGGTTGTATGATAATAATATTAATATATTAAAATTATTGGCTAAAGGGGATAACGATATTATATTAGATACTGTAATAAATAAAAAAGAAACTATTATTGTACAGAAAGAAGATTATGCTAAATATGTAGAAAAATTACTTAATACTAATAAAAACTTTAGAATATCACAATACAAATCAAACAAATATATTTTAAAATATGTAGAACATATTTTAAATATACATCCATCAAATAATTATTCAATTGACGATAATTATATCTCGTCAAGTATGTTTTTATACATTATATATTCATATTTTATTAATAATAATGTAGAAGACCCGCATATTATTAATAAATTAAATAAAATATTATTAAATGATAAGGTTATAATTGGTGATGATAATGTAGATGATGACATTGAATATACTTTTTTATTAAAGTCTTTACTACCTCATGCTTTAGATGACAATAAAATGATAGGTGAAATAAATATAATAATGAAAAATATAATGAGTTTATATGAAGAACATTATAATTTAAACATAGAAAAATACACAGGTGATATTCATAATAAAAATATATTGTTATCATTGAATGATGAAAAAATGCCTTCGATTATAAGAAAAGACCTTGAAAAAAAAATAAATAAGTTTTGTGATTTATTAAAAGAAGGCAGTAATAATATAAACTTTGGAAAGCATATATTTAACATAAATATATATTTAATATTAGAAGTAGCTCTAAACCTAATCTTTGTATTATATATATTAGCTGGAAGTTTTAGCGAAATATTGAAATTAATTGTAAACTTATTTGAATATATAAGTAAAAATAAAATAAACATATTAAAAATTTTATTATCATCTATTTTATTTGCATTTTAATTTAATATTAATAATGTAGATATATATAAGTAAATATGAAAAAAACTTTTTTTAGACTTTATGCTATTGTAATTTATGCTATTACAATAGCATTATTTATAAATAACTTTTATAACTTAGTAATATTATCAAGAGATACAGACTTTGGTATAATAAATGATAATATAGAAAATAAAAAATATACGGTATTAGATTTATTTAACTTCAAAACATTGTATTATTTTATTAATAAAAATGAGTGCAATCGCACATTTAATATTCATAAAGAATTATCATTGGATACAAATAGTATTTTAATAGATAGTTTTATATATTCTACTATTTTGATTATAATTATATTATTACTATTGTTTGCTATAGATATGTTTTTTTCAATATATGTTAAAAAATACTCTACAAAAATAGTACCTAATGATAATATAATATCTGTTGGGGGGTATAAAGATAAAGTTTTCTCGATATATAGTATATTTAATGAAAATAAAATATTTATTATTATGACACTTGTATGCATAATACCATTAATAATAATAACACTTTACCTAAAAATTAATTATTCTAATCAAGAATTAATAATAAATATAAAGTCGCATTATATGATAAATAAAGATAATAATTTTTTACACAACATTATCAAAAGAGAATGGGAACTTATAAATGATAAGGCTAAAAAAGATGATTTTAAAGTATTATTGTCAAACTCTACAATCTATAATATTGATATAAATCTAATAAATATTAAAAAATATGACAATTTATTTATAAAAATATATTATTTATGTATATTTTTGCAAAAACAAAATAATCATAAAACTAATGTTTTTACAATAATGTATAATATTCTAAATACATATGATAAAAAGGTTAAAAAATGCGATATTTCATATTCTACATATGACAGTAATAATAAAATAAATGACGAAAATGAAATTATTATATTATCATCTCTATTACAAAGCAAATATTTAATAGAATATGGCGAAAAAGGAAGATATGATATAAAAGACGAATTAAAAGACAATACGTGTGACTATTCTATTATAAAAGAATGGCTAATGCAATTAGAAACAGAATTGGGCGTAAAGACACCAGACAATAAAAAATATTTAACAAATATAATGAAACAAGCAACTGGTATTATTAAAAGCTCTATATATTTAATTTTTACATTAACATTAATTATAGTAATATTTTCATTATTGATGCTTTTAACGTATTGTCGTAAGATTAAACAACCAGAAACTATTATTAAGTATTCTAATCATTTTGGGGTAAAAAAAATAGATGATTTATTAACAGTATTTTTTAATATTATAGATAGATTATGTAATGCATTAAAAAAATTATATTAAATGATATTTAAGGAATTACTAATAATTAGTTATTAAATGGAAAACAAGTATTTACTTAATATTAAAACAATACAGGCATCTACATTTAAACAAGTTATTGATGCTTTAAAAGAGATTCTTATGGATGTTAATTTGGAAATTGATGAAACTGGTATTAAAATAGTTGCTATGGATAATACACATATTGTATTAATACATCTTAAGTTGGAGGCTGAAAAGTTTGAGATATACGAATGTGAAAAAAAAATATATGTTGGTATAAATATGCTTCGTCTTCATGCATTGATAAAAACAATTACTAATAATGATATCCTGTCATTATATATTTTAAAAGACGACCCTAATCATTTAGGAATATCTATAGACAATAATGATAAAAATTATAAAACAAATTATAAATTGTCAGTATTGGATATTGATGTTTTAAATATTCAAATACCAGCTGTTGATTTTCATACTATTATCAATATGCCTTCATCATATCTTCAAAAAATCATAAGAGATATGCATAATCTTGCTGAGTTTATAGAGTTTAGAAATATAGGCGATAAGCTTATATTAAGTTGTAAAGGCGACTTTTGCCAACAAGAAACAATATTAGGTTCTGATAAGTCTCAGGCAATTACAATAACCAAAAATAATACAGAAGAAGAACACGAAATAATACAAGGTATTTTTAGTTTAAAATATTTATCTATATTTACAAAATGTACTAATCTTTCAAGTACAGTAGAAATATATTTAAAAAATAATTATCCAATAATTTTAAGATATACTATTGCTTCACTTGGTGAAATAAAACTATGCTTATCGCAACAAGATATATCATAACATTATAATGTGTTATTTATAAAAATAATATTATTTTTTTTTTTGTAAATTTGGATATAATATATATTTATAATATATATTTTGAATTTTACATAATGTTTTTTGCAAAAGTTTATATAATTCATTTAAACATACGAAATAATTATCTGAAAAAATTATGTCTTTATCATTAATTATATATAATATCTCTCTTTTTATTTGATTAAAAATATTAACAAGTTTATTCATTATTATCTAAAAATATTATATTATCTCTTAAGTGTAAGATTTTAAAAGTCTGCTTCTAAATCAAACTTTCTCAATTCCGAAAAGTCTTGACTTCCACCAACATTAGCTTTACTATATTGTGAAACACGACTTTCGAAAAAGTTAGTTTTTGATTCTATAGATATACGCTCCATGAAAGGAAATGGATTTTGCGTATTCCATATTTTATCATATTCTAATTGTGTTAAAAGTCTATCGGCGACAAATTCAATATATATTGACATTAATTCGGAGTTCATTCCAAGCATAGAACAAGGAATACTTTCAATTATAAAGTTCTTTTCGACTTCAACTGCTTCCTTAACAATTGTATGAACGGCTTCTTGTGATAATCTGTTTTCTAATTTTGAATATAATAAAATTGCAAACTCGACATGCATAGCTTCATCTCTACTAATTAGTTCGTTAGAAAATGACAATCCCGGCATTAATCCACGTTCTTTTAACCAAAAAATGCTACAAAAAGCACCGCTGAAAAACACTCCCTCTACAAGAGCAAATGCTAAAAGACGTTGTGCAAAAGATGATTCTTTATCATTAATCCATTTAAAACACCAATCAGCTTTCTTTTTAATACAAGGCATATGGTTAATAGCATTTAATGTTTCGTTTTTTTCCTTAAAGTCTTTAAAATAAGAGTCAATTAACAGAGAATATGTTTCGGAATGAATATTTTCCATAGACATTTGAAAAGAATAAAAAAACTTTGCTTCAAGAACCTGTACTTCATTCAAAAATCTTTCTCCCAAATTAATATTAACAATTGTATCACTTGAACTAAAAAAAGCCAATATATGTTTAATAAAGAATTTTTCATTATCACTTAATTTTTTAAAGTCATCAAGGTCTTTACTTAAATCTAATTCTTCAGGTGTCCAAAATACACTAACAGCATTTTTATACATTTTCCACATATCATCGTGTTGAATAGGGAATATAGTTAAACGCCCAGATTCTTGTAGAATAGGTTCTTTGTTACCTGTCATATTATACTATATTATATAATATATTTTTATATGATATTAATCAAATGACGGCATCATCATATTTCCCATAGCACCAACCCCAGATATAGCAGCGACTGGTTTATACATATATGATAATAAAAACCATATCCATGATGATATAACTATTATTATTCCAAAAACAATCATACCAACACCAGCATAATAAGTATAATTTTCAACAGTAAAGTCGTTCGGGTCTAATGGATTATAATAAACATCAATACGTTGTCCTTTATTTACTATCCCTTGACTGGTATATTGATTTGTATATTTAACATTATTAACAGTATATATGACAGTAGCCATACATGTTGTTTTATTTTTTTCAATATTACATTCAGTATTATGAATAATTCCCGACGTAGTTTCGCTTTTTTTTATATTTATATCTTTAATCCAAAAGCCTACTGATATCATAATTATACATATAAATGTTGAAAATAAAGCAGATATAAAATTATATAATAATCCAAAGTTTGCCGATGAATCATAAATAGGTTTTAATACATTTTCGTTTTGTTTAATATCATTTATTGTATTGGTAAAAAAAGAATAACCTCCCTTTTTTTTTCGCATCAATTCTAATTTATATTTAGAATAAAAAAATTATATTTAAAATGAACTATGATGAACACAATATGCATGTATCATCATTATCTGCTTGACATTTCATTTTTCTTTTTGCAAACGCTGGGTCAATTGTAAATTGTTGCGTTTTCGCTCTAGGTTTTGTACGGAGATAATAAGAACCTGTTTTTAAACCTTTAGAATGTCCGTAAAAATGCATTGACGACAACTTTTTAAAGTCTGGTTCTTCCATGAATATATTTAAACTTTGTGTTTGACAAATATATTTACCACGTGCAGCAGACATATCAATGATAATTCTCTGTTTAATTTCCCACGATGTTTTATATAATTCTTTCATATCGCTACTGATTTCATCAATATTTTGAACACTTCCTTCGTGTAAAATTATAGTGTCCTTCATTTCTTTATTCCACAAACCTTTTGAAATCAAATCGCGAATTAAATATTTATTAATTATGATAAATTCACCACTTAATGTTTTTCTTTGAAAAATGTTATTCGTAAATGGTTCAAAACTTTCATTAAATCCCATAATTTGTGATGTAGATGCGGTTGGCATAGGCGATATAAGTAAACTATTTCTAATACCATATTCTTTAATATCTGTACGCAATTTTTCCCAATCATATCTATTACTGGGTTTTTCATCCCATAAATCAAATTGAAATAAACCTTTTGATATTGGACTTCCTTCGAAAGAAGTATATGCGCCTGTATATTTTATATTAGTAATATTTTTTTCATATTCATTTACATAATCATCAATATTTTCTGTACTTTCTCCCGAAACTATTTTTCCAATAATATCAAAACGTTTCTTTGATAATTCCATAGAAGCTTCTGATGCCGCATTATAAATAGTTTCAAAAATATCAATATTTAATTTTGAGGCTTCTTCTCCTTCAAATGGATATTTGAGAAGCATGAATACATCAGCCAATCCTTGAACACCAATTCCAATAGGTCTATGTTTTAAGTTTGATACCCTCGCTTTTTCCACAGGATAAAAGTTTTTATCTATTACTTTATTAAGATTTTTCGTAATAATTTTAACGACCTCGTGTAATTTTTCAAAATTAAATATATTATTTTCTACATATGTTGGAAGACAAATTGACGCAAGATTACAAACTCCTGTTTCTTCTGGTGATGAATATATCAAAACCTCTGCACATAAATTACTTGATTTAATTGTTCCCAAGTTTTGCTGATTACTTTTTCTATTTGACGCATCTTTATAAAGAATATATGGTACTCCTTGTTCTATTTGTGCTTCAAGAATTTTAAACCATAAATCTTGTGCGTTAATTTGTTTTGTATATTTACCATCGCATTCATATTTTTCATATAACGTATTAAACTCTTCACCGAATACTTCGCTTAAACCAGGACATTGATCCGGGCACATTAGAGACCATATTTTATTTTCCTTAACTCTACTCATAAATAGGTCAGATACCCATAAAGCCAAGAATAAATCCTTACATCTTTCCTCTTCGCTTCCATGATTTTTCTTTAATTCCAAAAAAGCTTCAATATCACTATGCCAAGTTTCCAAATAAACAGCAATACTACCAAGTCTTTTTCCAGCTTGATCAATATATCTTGCTGTATTATTAAATACTCTCAACATAGGAATAATACCATTAGATACCCCATTTGTTCCGCGAATATGACTTCCTTTTGCTCTTATTTGATGAATATGAAGTCCAATACCACCGGCATATTTTGATATCAAAGCGATTTCTTTTAAACTGTCAAATATACCAGAAACACTATCGTCATTTACACTACATAGAAAACAACTACTTAATTGAGGTCTGTTTGTTCCTGCGTTAAAAAGTGTTGGTGTAGCATGTGTAAAATACTTTTTACTCATCAAATCATATGTTTGTAAAGCTTCTTTAATATCATTTCCATGAATACCTATTGCTACTCTCATCCATAAATGTTGTGGTCGTTCAATTACTTTTTTATTAACGCGGATAAGATAAGCTCGTTCAAGTGTTTTAAACCCGAAATAATCAAATAGATAATCTCTATGATAATCAATATACGCATTCAACTTTTCTTTATTTTTATTAACAATTTCATATACTTCGTCAGATACCAGCGAAGACTTTTTATCATGAATATCTGTATTATCATAAAGTGTTTGAATAGTTTCAGAAAATGAAGGTGATGTATTTTTATGATGATTAGATACTATAATACGCGATGCCAATAAACTATAATCCGGATTATCAATTGATAAACTGCTACATAAGTAAGCCGCCAATTCATCTAATTGAAATGTATCTACGCCGTCATAAATACGCGAACACACTTTTTGTGCAATTTCATGAACATCAATATTCAAATCGGAAGATAATTTTTTAAGACGCATTAGAACCTTGTCAAAACTTACATCTTCGTATTCTTTATTACGTTTTATTACTCGCATTATATTTGTCCCTTGTTATTTATATATATACTCTGTTTGTTTATATATTTTCATATTTTAATATGATGCCTGCAGATGTTTTAACATATCCTTTAATACTTATCATACCGATATGTTCTTTATGATGACATTCTTTACATAATGGAACTAAATTATGTTTGCTATTTTTGTGATATGATGATAAATATCCATCTTTATCTGCTTTATGTTGATAAACAATATGATGTGTTTCTTCTGCTTTTTTATCGCATATTTTGCAATTATTAATAAGAACTTTTTTATTATAATGACACTTTTTATTTTTAACAAGGTCTATATTAATTCCTTCAACCTCTTTTCTAAATTTTTCGGCATTTTTCATAAAGTCATATGGCATATCCAATGATTTGCATACTTCAATTCCATATATTGTAGATCCTTGTCCTTCTTGCAATTTTCTTTCATATATTATATTGTTATTTTCATCGATAGATATGCGAATATGTTTTACAAATAATTTATTACAATTGATATATTCTTGTAATGTTGATAATTTTGTAAGTTCGTGGAGATGAGATGCAAATATAAAAGAAGCCCCTTTTTTAATCAAAGTATCTATACCACTGGCTACAATAGATATTCCAGATATTGATTCCGTTCCACAACATATTTCATCACCAATAACCAAACTATATTTATTACATCTTTGTAAAATATTCCTTAATTCTGTCATTTCTACTGTAAAACTTGACATTCCTTTATAAATATTATCCATACCAGAAATCCTCGTAAAAACACTTTTATATGGATAATATGACATTTTTTCGGCGGCAACAAACATACCCGCCTGTGCCATTATAATATTTACACCAACCGCTTTCATAAAACATGATTTACCAGAAGCATTAATACCATATAGTAATATACCATCTTCATTTAATAAAATGTCATTTCCTATATATTCAACATCTTCCTGTATTCTTTCAATCAGGGGGTGTCTCATATTTTTAGAATCAATAAACGAAGACTTTCCCAAAGTTCTTTCACTATCAATTATAGGTCTTGTATAACAAAAGTCGCACGCATTCTTTGCAGAGTTTGCCGCTATATCTATACGTGTTAAATATTTAATGATATTTTCTATTTTATAATTATTATCTGTTATAAACTTTTTTACAAATCCCCTATATTCTTCAATAACCAACTGTGATATTTTTTCATTATTTGATGATATAATATTTGATTGTATAATTATATCTGGATGAGTTATTTTATAAGTAGTAGCGGTTGTCATACCATGAGGTTTAAATGCTTCAAAAAGTTTATCATTTTTAGATAGGGCTATTTTTTTAGCACATTCAAACCTTTTCTTGGTAATTAATATATAATAACCATCTCTATCAGTATAATCTATTTTTCCCAATGTTGTATCATTCAAACCAATTTTTGTAATACTATCGCATAAATCTTTTATAATATTATGAGCCTTTTCGTTATCAATTATTAAGTTGTCAATTTCAATAAATATACCTGTTTTAAATATATTTCCAATATTATTTCTATCTGTTAAATTATATTTTGATGCTTTATCAATGTCTAAAATATTGGTATAAGAACCTATTACATCATTGATATAATCTACATTAAAGTCTTTGTCAAAATTAGATATAGTATTATAAATATTAATTGTAGATTTAAAAGATTCGTCTATAGAAACCCAATCTTGTGGAGCAATTTTATTTAATATCATTTTTCTCATAGACCTTTCCAAATCAACAATATTTGATAAATGCTTGCGAACTAATATATATATTTTATCTTTTTTAAGTTTATCAACATCATCATATGATTTATTTAATTCATCTATATTAATCATTGGAATTAATAATTTATCCTTGAATGTCCTTGACCCAAATGAAGTAATACATTTATTTAATACATCAATAAGTGGTTTATCATTTTTATATAATCCTAAAATATTTAATTGAATAGCAGAATTATACTCAATTGTCATATTATTATTACTATTAAATATTTCAGGTTCTTGCAATTCCTTTATTATTTCAGTATTATGTTCGTGAGCAAATTGAAGCAAGCAACAAAAAGCCAATCTAGCAATTGTAAATTTTTCCAGATTTAACATTTCAATAATAGACATTAACCCTTTTTTAATAAAAAAAGCTTTCTCTAATATTTCGCGTTGATTTACTATATTATTATAAGAACTAATATATTCGCAATTTTCCCATTTATAATGAACGAGAATATTATTAATATGAAGACTTCTCAATATAGTTTTTTTATTATCAGGAGTTAATTTTGAACTTATTATAATAATCTCAATTGGATTATAAGTACTTACAAACCGAAATACTTCGTCGTTTGCGAATTCAGGGTCGGTTTTTGTTGAACCTACTTCATATACAAAAGTCTTGCCTGTTGATAAATCTATTCCTGAAATACCAGCTATTAAATATTCTCCAATATATTCATAATAAATTACCATCATATAATTACTTTTTTTTGTTGTAATATTAATATTAGAACCAGGTGATAAAACCTCTGTTACTTCCCTTCTTGGATTTGGTGGTTCGGAAACTTGTTCGACAAGTACAATTGTATAATTATTATTCAATAATATTTGTGTGAATTTAGATAAAGAATGTGTTGGAAATCCAGCCATAACAGGATTTGAACGAGATACTTCCGATATTGTTTTGTTTTTTCTTGAAGTTTGTATCCCGCATATATCCGCAATTATAAATACTTCATTTTCGGATATATTATCAGTTATTGTGTATATTTCAAAAAAAGAACCTACTTGCATTAAAACAATGCATTTATTACCGTATTTTTCTTTATACTGATTGGTGTATTCTAAATATTCATCGATAATCATATCTATGTTCATTATAATATATGTATATATTTCTTATATATAGTACATTAAAACGCTGTGTAAAAATAATATAAAGATAATATATAATTATTATATAAATATGTCAATCAAACTACAAACAGAGTTTGAGGATATATTATATAAACTTAAAGATTATGATATTGATTCATTATCTTCATTGAGTGACCTTATTAAATTAGACTTTTACAAATATTATAAACAAGCAACTAGCGGAGATTGTAATATTGAAAAACCATGGGCAATATATTATAAACAATCAGCTAAATGGGATGCTTGGAATAGTGTTAAGGGAATGAATGTTGACGAAGCTAAAGAAATGTATATTAAAAATTATTATGAGTTTATTTCGTAGGTGATAATATTGGTTTCTCAATATTTTAAATATTTTGATATTGTAATATATTGAGATTATACGATGTTAATATATCTTTATAAAAGTTAGTTTTATACATTACAAGATAATTAGACCATATAAGCTGGGCAGTATCAAATTTGCATTCTGTTATAATAGAATATTGAGGCATAATAACATTAATATATGAATTAACGACCAATATTGTAATAGGCAAACTTACGATACTTGTTTTATACATTAAATATATAATTATTTTTACTAACTTAATAAATGAAGTAAATGTATCAATGAAAATATTAAACATATTAATATATGCATCTTTATTTCCTACTAAGTACTGTATTGTAGAGATAAATAATAAGATAAACGCTAATGTAGAAATATACCAATTTTTTTTTCTCCATACAAGTACTATAAAATATGTACAAAAATAGTATAGAAATTTTGATATAACCTTAATTAAAACATAGTATAGTTCGAACATTAATAAGAATAAAAAGTTAATAGCATATGTTATACTTACTATTATATTAAGCAATGTACAAATGCCTATAATAAATACAATCACAAGTATTGTTATTATAATTACATTAAATGTATAAACAAAACTTTTAAAATATTCATAAATACTATTATAAATACTAAATAAAACTATATCGTTTTTATCTATTTCTGGCTCTATATTTTTCAATATGATGTTTTGACTTTTTATTTCATCTATTTCCATATTTGGTAATTCACAAACATTTTCACGGTCTGGGGACTTAATAATAGAATCTTCTTTTATAATATTTACTTTACTAATCATATTGTTATAATATTCACTTTGTCTTGAAAAACATACATAACAAGAGTATTTTAAAGCAAAATCTACATATTTTTTTATATCTTTTGCTGTTGATTTATCAGATATTTTGCTATTACTTGATGTATTATTATTATTAAGACTTTTTGAAACCTCATAAGCATAGTCTATACCATAATTATCACTTATTTTATTTAAATATGTCATATAGTAAAGATCATTGCTTGTTAATAAATTGTTAAAATTTAAAATATCATCTGATATTTTAATTTTAATTGATGTTTCATTTGAGAGTGTATCTATAATATTTTTAATATATCTTTCATACATTTCTTTAGACTTTTCAATATCAGTTATAATACTTGATATAAAAAGATCAGGATTTTTTATTACATTGTCTATTATATTTATATCGCTTGTATTAATGTCTTTTGCTAATTCATATTCTTCATTATTCCAATTTGAATTATCTTTTTTTTTACTTATTTCATTTAATTTATAAAGATATGAACCTTTTTTATTTATATCTTTTATAGTACTTAGCGTACTTCCATATAAACAAATGATAGAAAAAGGGTCAAAAATAGTATAATCGCTATATTTACCTTTTAAATAAGATGATTTATATACACATTGTTTTATATTTCCTTTTCTAATAATTAAACTATCATTAATATCATTAATATAACATGGTTTATAACATATAGATACATCATTTGTATCAATATCTACTAGTTCTTTTTCGCCTTCTACATAATTATTATTTATATAGTAATTTGGAATACAAAACCAATCATGCCATTTTTCTATATCATATTTATTACAATGAGCTTGTAATGGCAAATATTCATATATCGCTTTTTTACTTTCCAATACATTGTCTTTATTTATCAAAACCTTCGTATTATCCAATTCTGTATTATTCATAACATGTGTATCATTTTGATTTTTATTATCATATTTTTGGGAATCTTCATTATTATTAGACATGTATTTTGTATTGCTGTCTTTTAAAAATATATAATATATTATTAATTATTATATAGTTTTAAAAGTTATATTGGTTTTATATATATCTCTTTTTTTGGTTCTATTGGTTCTGGTTCTATTACTGGTTTTATTTTTACACTACAATTGGGTTCTAAATAATCTTTTTTATCATCACCTTGACAGTCTAAAACATATTTCGATTCATTTTTATTAACATCTTTTACTTTTTTCCATTTTATTTCAAAGTCTTTTTGAATTATATTTGTAGGTTTATATATGGAATATACAGCATTTACATTATAATTATCTACTTTATTAGCAATATTCAAATCTTTTCCATTAAAATGATATAAATTGTCAGCACCTCTGCTATTTTCATCATTTTCTCTGGCTATATCATCGGGCAAAACTTCTGTTAATGATTTTACTCCATTGTCTACGTTTTTTGCAAATAATGAAATATCGCCCATAAATGATGAAAAGTCATTCGTAAATGAAGTAAAAAAATTATCATTATAATCAAAACTATTATTAGAAGTTGTTGCTTGTTGTCCTGTGCCAATATTATTATTTGTTTTGCGTTTAGTGGAAAATCCAAAATAAACTATAACCAATATAATAATAAAAACAACAAAACCTGCAAAAGGCGAAGACCATCTATTAAAAAATATGCTTAAAAAATGGAAAAATTTATCTACACCAACATAAATTGTTCCCGTTGTTTTATTAAATAATATGTTTATAAACTCTAATGCTTTTTGTCTAATATATAAATAATCAGCATAACTTTTTTCTTCTCTTTCTATATCTATGTCATCAATTTCTTGGAGTGCTCTATTTATGTATTTATTTATGTCTTTCTCATAAATTTTAATATTATCTTCTAATTCTTTTATCTTTTTATTATTTATTTTAATTCTATCATTTAATCTAAATGTCTTACAATCACTATTATTAGTATCAATATATTGACCTATATTTTCTGTATTTTCCCCACAATCTTTAATTTTTTCATACAATACCGATGCAATAGGATATGTAGCAATATATGTCGATGGATTATCCATAATAGGTTCTAAACCAAACTCTTCAGAAAAGTCAGTTTTTGCTTTCTCTAAACTGATTGTTTCATTTATATTTTTTACTTTTTTTATAGATGGTTCTACAGGTAAGTTGTCCAATGGTTGAGTTATATTTTGTGGATTAAAATATTGCTGATATTGCATATTATATGTAATATTCTATTTAATTATTAAATATATATTTTAAAAAATAAGTGTAAAAAACCAATAAATATATATATATTATATTAATAAATGTATTTCTATTTATATTTAGTAATTTTTTTGATTTTACTTTATACATCCTTATATTACATTTTTATAGACGAGATATCAATTTATCAATTAAGTGTAGAGCATTTTGATTTTGACATTTTATATAAAAAACAACCTATCGTTATAACAGAAAGTATTAAAGATATTGATGATTTAATTAGTAAATGGTTTAATTACAATATAATATATCATAATAATAACCCTCCAAAATTATGGGAAAGAAATAAATTTAAATATTGTATGATATATTCAAATGGAAAAAATGAAGACTTTTGTGAAATAAATTTATGCAATCCACTATCATTACAGAATAATGGGTGCCCTGACGGAAATAGTAAAATTACTACAATAAAACTTCAAAATAACAAAGTTTTAATTATACCTTTTAAATGGTATTATAATATATCCGGAAGTCCAAAAATAATCGGTATTCATGATTATATAACATGTTGTATTGATATGTTAAGTTATAAATAGTTTTACGCATTTGAACATTTAAAACACAGACTTTCTAATATTTAGGAATTTAACATAAATTGTAATTTATAAATATTATTAAAAATGAAATATATTAAAATGGTTAAATATTCAAATAAATCTTTTAGTATTTTCTCAAAGTTTCATCTAATTTTGGTATATTTTCAATGAGACTGGAACTCAAATGTCTATCTAATTGTTGATTTTTTTGTATTGTCATCTCAAAATCTTATTATTAGATTATATATCGCATTTATGATTTCTTATAATTCTATTACATTCGTTATAATTATTACCTATATTATGTATAAATACTTATTTTATTAATTCACTATTTAGGTATTTACAAACCAGTTATTATTTATAATCATTTTTTTGCTTTTTGAATATTAGTATAAGATAATAATATTCACATTAATATATTATATTTATTTTTTCGTTTTATTTAATATTTAATTTAAGTTTATTTGATTTTCTTATAATTTTTTAGTTTAATAGGTGTTTGATTAGGTTTTTGTTCTTACAACTTCTATTTGTCTTGTGGTTTGTTCATAAGACTTTTTGTTTTTTAGTTAAAAATAAATACTTATTTAATTATAATCAAACCATTTATCGTATATTTATAAATGTATTTATTGTAATATAAAAAAATATACAATTTTATATATATAATCTAACTAATTCTACACTAACTATTTATGTGTAGTTATTCAATAACCAGCGACTTTTTAGGTTTTACAATTCTCAACTTTTTTACATTTGGTTTTACTTCAACTTCTACAACTTCTACAACTTCATTTTCAATAACTTCTTTAGATAAAGGGTTTTTTATTTGGTTGATTTCTTGGCTTGTTAATCCAATCAACTTGTAAAACTCGTCTTCTGTAATATCTTGAATGCCTAACTTACGAATGTCTGGAAGATATGTATAAACCTCTTTTTCTAAAAAGTCTTGTCTATATTTCGTAAAATGACTTATCATATAACTAATCTTAAAAGACAATAATTTTAACAACAATTCTAAATTATCTCCCAAAATATAAGATTTATCATTTCCAGTCAAACTTAACTTTCCTTCGTCAATAAACGCCCCAGAAAAACTTGATTTATTTGAAATTATAAGTTTTCTTTTATTAGCGTCTGGATGTTGGTCGGTCGCTTTTTTAACCATTAAACCATCCTTGATTGTAAATGTATCAACAGCCAAATTATCTTCTAATGTATATTCGGTTGGTATTTTTGCCTTTGTTCCAGATGACTTTATAGTTTTTGTTTTGTATTCCAATTGTAGATTTCGTGTTTCAATAAAATCAACTAGTTTATTGAATATGCTATGAAATGCTAATGGAATAGAATATTTTGGGTTAAGATATTCTGCTGATGTTGTTGTGAGTTTTTTACTTTGTATCTCACTAATAATATCTGTTTTTTTTGCTGTAGTGTTTTGAGTGTTTTGTAGTATAAATAATGAGATTGGTATTTTACCATTTATGGTTGCTAAACTCTTAATATTATCCCACAATTTCAACCAAACAATATGCTTTTCCAACATCTCATTATGTAGAGAATGACTTTTCTTCAACCAACTCAATGGATTAATGAATACTAAAAACCCATCTGGTTTCAACCATTTGCCAAATGATTTTTCAATAAACTTCGTCCATATGGTTTCATTTTTTTCACCAAGTTGTTTTCCAGTATGAGAACGAATACCTCCTTTATTGTATGGCGGATTTCCTAAAATCACATCAAAACTATTGAGTTTTATTCCCCATACACTAACAATATCCAATTCTAATGTATCGCCTTCGTAAAGATTTAATTTGTATTGATTATTCATATTGAATATTTGATGACTAATAAACACATTTTTTTTATTCAACTCGCTCATATATAACATATTTTCAATAATGTGTTTTTTGCGATCTTCATCATTTGGCATTTGCTCTTTTAATCCTTCCATTAAGTTCAAATAAACTGCTACTGGAAAATTACCCATCCCAGATGCTGGATCAAACCATTTGAAACTCTGTTCGGTAAATATACTTCGTCCATGTTCCTTAATATAGTGTTTATCCAAATTATCTAACATTTCAAATACTAAACACATCGGTGTAAATACTTCGCCATTTTCTTGTTTCTCTTTTTGCTTTGGTTTCAAGCAACTATCAATCAACTCTAACAACTCCTTTGGTTTATCTATTAAACTTTGTAAAGACATCTTAAATTGTATCGATATATTATATATACAAGAGTTCTTTCTAATATATTTTTCTACAATCACTTCAATTAATTTTATAATATCTGGTTTGTTCCACCAGATAAAAGACTGGTCATGAAATACACATAATAATGCAGGACTTTTCTTAATCACATTCAACATTTCTAAAATATCTTTATGTTCTGTATGCATAGTCAAAATACAAATTAAAGGAATAATGAATGGTAGAACATCTTTTGTAAGGGAAATATTTACATATGTATTTATTTCATCGTCTATTTTTTCATTTTCATATCCACCTTGTTTTATTATTTCTTTTCCTGTTGGTAATGCTTCTTCGCTTTCTTCATCAAATTGAACTTTTAAATTTACTTTATCATCGCCGATAGAACTGGTAAAATACTGGTTCATAATTTTTTGATCTTTTGTATCCATATCAATAATGCTTTCCTCAATCTTTTTCAATAATATTTTTAAGTTATGAATAGGGTCTGCTTTCCATATATGTAAAAGTTTCTCAATTAATTTTGTCTTATTTTCTTTTCCTTGAAATAAATCACTATCTATATTTATCAAATTGTTTTCTACCAAGTATGCGATTTTCTGTTCAACATTTAAATCTTTTTTATACACATTATAATCCAAACAAGTATTTAGAACTCTGGAAATATTCAAATCCACAACAAATCCCATTTTTTTTATTCCGCTATTTATTTTATCATTATCGCTATTATTGATACTTTCAGTCATACATCGATACATCATTTGAATAATTTTATCACTTGAAATAATATCATTAAAAAGAAACACTACATCTACAAATGGTAACGTAACCCCCAAAGTCAATTGATTTCCTGCCAATAAAATCAATCCATCTTTTCCTTCTTCTTTTGCTTTTAATTCCCAATTTTTAATTTCTTCTTTCAAGTCCTTTACTTTATAGTCTTTTTTTGAATTAACTATTTTTATTTCATAATTTTTTAGAATACTATTTTTCATCATTCTATCTTTCAAATGCTCGCTTACTTTATTAATCGTCATATTTATTCCAAAAGGTAAGAACCATAATTGAGTTGTAAAATCGCCATTATTCATTAGTGTTCTGCTATTTTTTTCAATCGCAATTCTTTTTATTCTTCCAAATATAGATAAATCTTTTTTAGGATAATCTTGTTCCTTATTGCTTCCTGTAATATAACGCAACATCGTGTCCACTTCATTTGGAAAAATTCCACTTAAAAGTGTTCCATTTGAAAATCCATAAGAAGTATCTTTTATTTGTTCCTTGATTACTTCAAATCTTTTTCTATCCATCATATTTGTAAGAATGTGTAAATCCGGCATTTTATCATAAATACATAATAATTGTTCTTTATTTTCTTCGGTTAATAACAATAAGACATCTTCTCCATGCTTTTCTACTAATCCTTGAATGTTTCGTTTTTTACACAATTGTTCGTCTTCAATATCCCAATAAGACTGACATTCCAAAGAAATATTCCATTCGCTTAAAGGTTTCGCATATGTTGCTGTTAAATATAATTTTATAGTTTTTTGTGAAGAATATGATTGTAAAATATTTTTAGACATTTGCGTTGTTCCATGAAAATGGTTCTCGTCAAATACAATAAAGTCCAAATTAAGTTGTTGAATTGCATCAACTTTTTTTTCAAAAACATAATCATCTAACAATTGTTTGCTTATAATAATAATATTATTTTGCGTGAGAAGCATAGTCTCAAAATCAGTTCCTTTTTTAATTTCAACAATATTTATTCCATTAAAATCTCTAAACTTGTGAAATAAATCATCTGTGAATTGTGATAATGTTTCTGTTGGTGCGGGTGTAATAATTACTCCATTTAAAGATACATATTTTTTATAGTATTTAATAAACAATCCTCCTACACAATAAGTTTTTCCAGACCTCGCTTTTGCTCCTAATAACAATTCCTTTTCTCCTTCACCAATTCTTTCCATTTGTTTATCAGTAATTAAATCTTGATGAAATCGCAATTCTAATGGAACTTTGGCATTACAAAATTTGAAATTAACTTCATTAATTGTAATGTATTGTATAGAATGTTTGAGATTTTGGAAACATATTTCTAAATCTTCCAAATCTAAAATGTGATGAATATTTTTTTTGATATAGTTATTTGTTGAATGACTTGAAGTGATAATATTCATTACTTTTTGTTTATTATTCACAATAAGATAAATATCACATTCTTTATATTTATGCGAGTGTTGTTTAATAATTGCTAAAATTTTCTCAATATCATAATTATCAATAGACTTCTTACTATCATCTAAATAAAACTTGGAAGACATAAAAACCCATTTTCCATTATTTTTATTTTGTAATGTAATATCACTTGAACCTCCTTTTCCTTTGCTAAAAACAGATATATCTCGTAAGTAAATTTCTAAATCCGTTACTTTTTTTAATTTACAAGTATTAATATTTCCTTCATAATGATCGTAAATATCATTTGGCAATATGGGATAAAGTCCAAATTTAATGATAAAGTCACATACTTTTTCAAATAGATTACCTCTTTTAGATTGTGTTTCCGCTTTTGTTTTCCCATTTACAGATTGTAAAAGTTCATCAAACGTAGATACTTGTTTAATGCGTTCAAATAATTCAAGTCCTTTCATACTTGATTATAGTTTAAGTATTTTAGTATATTTATTATCGAATAAAAAGAAATCAATTTTTTATTTTTTTCATTTAGTATTAGTTTATGTTTTTTAGTAGTTTCATAAGTATATTCAAAATAGTTTTCTGGATTTACTTGTTCTATCAACATTATACAAATGCGATAGAAGGATATTTTAATGTATCGAAATCCTGATTACAAAATAAAAAAGAGTTAACATATGATGAATTATTAATAATGTAAAATTTGTATTGGTATTTTTCATCTAATACATATTTATAAAAGTCTAATAAATGAGTATATGATAGAAGTGAAAAATTGTAAAAATATAGTTATAAAATGTTGTCATCGGCGGGGTTCGAACCCGCGCGTACGTATGCACATCAGATCTTAAGTCTGACCCCTTAGACCGCTCGGGCACGATGACTAACGCCATTATAGGCTATATTAAATATAAAAATAAAGTAATAGGATTATTGTATTATGTATATATATATTCTAATTCTTATATATATTTAAAAATTGATATTGTTTAATTTATATAATTATTAATATAATGGACGAATTAATTAATACACTTAATAATACTTCTTTAAAAAATGAAGAATCTACATTATTGATTACTTATATTAAAGGGTTAAATATTGATGAAAATATTAAAGATTATTTATGCTATTTGATAGATAATGACAACTTATGTGATTATCAAACAATATACAATATATGTATTGAAAATGATATTGAACTACCCCCATTTTGAAAAAAACTTATTTTATATATTCTATCTTTGAAAACTTATTTTTTATATTATACGCTTACGCTACTCAAAATATATTCTCAAAGTTTTGCAAAAAGTTGTTAGTAATGGTAATGGATGAAATGAGTACATAATCTTTTTATTTTAAGAATATATAGAAAAAGTTTAAAAGTTATAGATTTATATTATTATGTACTCAAAATATATTCTCAAAGATTTTGCAAAATATTCATAATAATGGTAATAAATAAAATGAGTACATAATCTTTTTATTTTAAGAATATATAGAAAAGTTTAAAAGTTATAGAAATATATTATTATGTACTCAATTCTTTTCTCAAAGATTTTGCAAAATATTCATAAGAATGGTAATAAATAAAATGAGTACATAATATTTTTATTATAAGAATATATAGAAAAGTTTAAAAGTTATAGAAATATATTATTATGTACTCAAAATATATTCTCAAAGATTTTGCAAAATATTCATAATAATGGTAATAACTAAAATGAGTACATAATCTTTTTTATTATAAGAATATATAGAAAAGTTTAAAAGTTATAGAATTAATTAATTATGTACTCAATTCTTTTCTCAAAGATTTTGCAAAATATTCATAAGAATGGTAATAAATAAAATGAGTACATAATATTTTTATTATAAGAATATATAGAAAAGTTTAAAAGTTATAGAATTAATTAATTATGTACTCAAAATATATTCTTAAAGATTTTGCAAAATATTCATAAGAATGGTAATAACTAAAATGAGTACATAATCTTTTTATTTTAAGAATATATAGAAAAGTTTAAAAGTTATAGAATTAATTAATTATGTACTCAAAATATATTCTTAAAGATTTTGCAAAATATTCATAATAATGGTAATAAATAAAATGAGTACATAATATTTTTATTTTAAGAATATATAGAAAAGTTTAAAAGTTATAGAATTAATTAATTATGTACTCAATTCTTTTCTTAAAGATTTTGCAAAATATTCATAAGAATGGTAATAACTAAAATGAGTACATAATCTTTTTATTTTAAGAATATATAGAAAAGTTTAAAAGTTATAGAATTAATTAATTATGTACTCAATTCTTTTCTCAAAGATTTTGCAAAATATTCATAAGAATGGTAATAAATAAAATGAGTACATAATCTTTTTATTTTAAGAATATATAGAAAAGTTAAAAAGTTATAAAAATAATTAATATACGCTACGCTACACAAAAAAGGATTGTTAAATATTGAATAAATAGTTTATAATAATATAATATA
>Ga0209284_10002233_pt1 | contig 27036 bp, 19 predicted proteins | sample FRY03_FD_187211 | JGI IMG/M metagenome (GOLD analysis project Ga0209284, IMG submission 187211) | Freshwater microbial communities from Lake Fryxell liftoff mats and glacier meltwater in Antarctica - FRY-03 (SPAdes) (version 2) | ecosystem: Environmental > Aquatic > Freshwater > Ice > Glacier...
TCCAAAGGAAAATATTTACATTGTTACCAATAAGTCATACGAGCAATTAGTATTGTCTCAACTTCAGGGGATTAATAAAGAGCAGGTGCTACTTGAACCATCAAGACGGAACACAGCTCCATGCATTGCTTATGCTATTAATAAGATAATTCTAAAAGATGAAGACGCCAATATTATTGTTGCTCCTTCAGACCACCTAATACTTCATACAGGTGCATTTTTAGATCAAGTTAAGAAAGGGTTCGATTTTGTTTCTTCTTCCAATGCACTGCTAACCTTAGGCATCAAGCCCAGTAGACCAGATACAGGTTATGGTTATATTCAGATTGTTAGTCAAAAGGAGGATCCAAGCGAAAGCGAAATTAGAAAAGTTAAAACCTTCACTGAAAAGCCAAATATTGAATTAGCAAAGTCCTTTGTTGCTAGTGGAGAGTTTTTATGGAACTCGGGTATTTTTATCGCCTCTGTAAAATCGTTAACAAAGTCTTTTGACGAGTTTTTACCAGACATTCAATTAATCTTTAAAGAAGGAAAGTCTACATATTATACTGATCAGGAATCTGAATTTGTTGAGCAGGCATACGCTCAATGCACAAATATCTCCATTGATTATGGCATAATGGAAAAGGCATCCAATGTTTATGTTTTACCTTCAGAATTCGGCTGGTCTGATTTAGGAACCTGGGGCTCACTATATGAGAACTTAAAAAGGGACAAAAATCAAAATGCAGTTCTTGGCAAAAATGTTGTGCTTCATGACGTTGAGGGATGTGTTGTGAACATGCCTAAAGAAAAGTTAGTAGTAATTCAAGGGCTAAAGGATTACATAGTTGTTGAATCTGATGGAATCCTTTTGATTTGCAAACGAGACGATGAGCAAGAGATTAAACAGATGGTAACAACTGTTCGCCTTGAGAAGGGTGAGGAGTTTGTTTAATAATTACGAATACATAGGGTTCACTCAAAAAGTCAGAAATGGGGCGGATGCAAGGCATAGACATTGAAGATGTATATTTAATACTTCGAAATGGCTGTAAAGAAGCAAGCGCCGTATTTCTGGCTAGTTTTTAAAATTTTAAATTCATGTGAAAAGTTAATCTTGATGCAAGGATTTTTTTGCAAATAATTGACAAAACCCATGCAATAGTCATGGTTGTCTCCATGATAAATAACTCATTTAAAAGGAATTAAACGTTTTTGAGTGAACCCTAAATAGTGTCTGGCCAGAGAGTCAGGAGTTTGAACTATAGAGGCTTCTGATTAGGCGCACGAAGACCGAAAAAGCGCAGTTTACTTTTGTAAATGAGCATTTTTCGGACTAGTGCAACGACATCAGGAGACGCTATAGACAGACTCTAAATAGTGTCTGTCCACAGAGTCAAGAGTTTGAACTATAGAGGCTTCTGATTAGGCGCACGAAGGCCGAAAAAGCGCAGTTTACTTTTGTAAATGAGCATTTTTCGGACTAGTGCAACAACATCAGGAGACTCTATAGACAGACTCTAAATAACAAAGGCGCCCCAGTTTGAGACGCCTTTATTATGTAAGCATGGAGTTAAACAAAAAAATTATCTTTAAAATTCCCAGAGATCGTGTTCAAAAATAGTAATCTCTTCTTTGATACGGTTAGACTCTAACAGAGCATCCATCCCTTTTCTATATTCATTGATGGAACGATCATACACGTTTTCCTCTTTGATGATGTAACTACTAAATTGACGTTTCCAGAAAATATCATCGAAAGAGCGACGCTCTGTAGGATTGCTTCGATTGAATACGTCGTATTTAGCTAATAATGTTCTTGCTTCCGGAAAATATATCCAAAACAAAGGCTGATCACCTTTTTCTTTATCATCCTGCTCGTACAAAGGAGAAATACCCAAGATTCGAACATCAAGAACAGATCTCTGACGATCAAAGAACCACTCCTCTTTAATCAGAAGCTTCTTAACTCGATTAGGTGAGAAACTTTCAGAAATAACGATAGTTGTATCAATTGAGGGGTCTAACATACTAGGAATAGTCTTTTCATAAGACTTTTCAGTAAGCTTTTTCACATCACCAGGAGTAATTTCAATTGAAAAGTCATCTACAGAACTAGAATAAACTCTTAAAGAAACTTCTTCGGTAACTGCTTTATAAAGCACATTAGTAAGGCTTCTCAATCCGTTCACATCATTAGAAATAGGATAGTAAAGCGGGAGGTTAATCTTCTCACGAAGGTCAATAATTCTCCAAACCCTTCTCTTCCACATAACGTCAGCCTCACGAATTGGTGTATAAGGTATTGGTTTGCGATTCGAGATATGTTCTCTTTTGAAAACACCATCGTACGCTTTTTCATCGCCTAATACAGACTGGGCCGAAACCTGAGTCGTAATAGCAATAGCTGACAATAACAATAAACCCAAACGTTTCATAGCTGTTATTTTAACGATATTACTTCACACTAAATTGTGCTGTAAGCGTACGAATAGTTCCGTCGGGACCTTTTGCACGAATATCACCAAAGAATATTTTTCCACCAGGCTTAACTTGGTTAAGAAGAGCTTCAACACCACTGTCGAAACGATTTCCGGTAACTTGTGCTGTTTTATAAAAACCACCAATGTTAGCCCCAAACTCAAATGACTGAATAGTAAAATTGGCTTTAAAGTCAAAGTTTTCAAGCACAGCAGACAAATAACCAGCAGATTTTAACTCTCCGAGAGAAAGGGCTTCACCACTTTTCTTACCCAATAACATAGGTGTTGGATCTGGAATACGTTTAACACGAAACTCAGGTGCTCCCATTGGGGATGTTTTACCTGCAGCGTTTTTAACACTTACAGGTATAGTGCACTTGCTACCACTAGAAACAGTAACCATATAATTACCATTACTAACTTTGACAAGCTTACCAGGCGCGCCAACTAAAGACGCTTCAATTTTCGTGGGATCTGAACCCGGAACTGAAATCGACACAGGATTATCTACACCAATGTAGAATACGTTCATACTTGTAGGAGAAACTACTGCAGAGGGCTTAATAGCCATATACTCGAATTCTTTTTCCGAAATAGCGTCCTCTCCATCAGCATCTTTATATTTAACAACAGCTTTGATTTTCTGGGGCCCTTCTGCTGTTGGCCGTGACTTATAAACTATGAAACCAGATTCATCTGTCTCAGTAATTTGACGACCATTAACATTCACATCAGGTGAATCGGAAGTATTCAAAGCGGCAACAAAAATCTTAGCAGTGAACTCGTCGCCAATAGCAACAACGTTTGCAGAAGGAACCATCTGCGCCTCTAATCTATCAACTTTAATTGCCGTCGCACCGATAGATTTGAAGAGTTCATTTAGAACGGTACCTTCAGCGTTTCTTACTTCTGTTTGAAGTTGTGTAAGCAATACAATCTGAGCTGCAACTGGCAAATGGTAAAACTTTTCTGTTTCCCATGTATCAACTTGGGTACCTTTCCTTGGAGGATCTTCAGTTGAGAGACCCAAATTCGTGCTTTTTTTAACTTTATCAGGTAGAATGTCGATAAGATTCTTTTTGAAAACTTCAATTTTGGCCTTCAATTCATGAGCTCTACCTTTGGCGCCGGCTGTACCATCTCCAGTCATTATTCGAGTCGAGTTGTCGTATTTATCTTTGTTTTCAACGGTACTTAAACTGTCTAACTTTTTATTTGCCTCTTCAACTGTAATCTGATCCTCTGCAGATATTAGCTCTGCCTTGATACCAGCCATGTAGTTATACAAATCGTTAGCAAACGTTTTCAACTTGGCAGATCCATCCATGGCTAATTTTGCCCTTTCGGGTTGAATAGAGGCTTGGCTTTGAATTGAAGAATATAATAGTTGGTTGTTGTTTGTGAAATTCTTGCCTGTTTGAACAAGCCCATCATTCACAACAACAAAAGCATCAAGAATTTCTTTTGATACGTTTAGAGCCAGAAGCGCGGTAAGTACTAGGTACATCATACCGATCATCTTCTGCCTTGGGGTTTCTTTTCCTCCTGACATTTCTTAAACTTTTTTTAAGTTAACTGATTTTTTAATACTAACGATTGACATTCATCGCTGTAAGCATATTACCGTATACGGTGTTCAGAGAACTCAAATTAGTAGTTAATTGAGAAATTTCTTCTTTGTAACGCTGAGTATCATTGGCCGAAGCTTGCAAATTCGACATTAGAGATTCAATGCCTTCGTAGAATTTACCAGTGGCTTGAGAGTGCTGCTCCGCCCCACGTAGTTGCAATTCATAAACTGAATTAAGTTCGGAAAGGTTTTTAGCTACTTTTTGCAATTGATCACCGTATGTAGCTGAATCCTCATTGGTTATTAATAAACCAGTAAGAGATTCTGCAGCTTTAACATATGTATCGGATAGTGTATCAACGCTTTTAGACGCCTTTTTTATATTGGAAACATAATCATTAGTTGCTACTGAAGCATCAGTAATATCAGCTAATTTAGAAGTGTTTTCACCTAAAGCCTTCAAACTGTTTCCTAAACTTTCAATAAGTTCTGGACCAACCTTAGCATCTTCTAACATTTTATCTAACTGCTGTGCAACAGGATCTTTAGAACCTATTGATTTTTTGACTTTGCCGTGAGTATCATCATGCATACCCGCGAGTTCCGGATATACTAAAGTCCAATCTGGATCTTCATGTGGCTTTTCAAACGCCGAAAGAGCAAAGATTGCAGCTTCAGTGAGTAAACCTACCGTCAACATTTCGTTAGCTCCAGGCCAGTGAAGGATTTTAAAAAGAGCTCCCACAATCACGACAGCAGCTCCGAGCCCGTAGACCATCCCCATTAATCGTTTCCCTTTTTTTGATGCAAGAAAATTAGCCATTGTTTTTTTTAATTAAGTTAAGTGTGTGAGTGTGTTGTGTGATTTGTTTTTAATTAACGTAAGGTGCTGAGATCTATTACTCAGCAACATCATTTTTATCTCGACCGATGTAACTGATTACACAACGGAAACCGATATAACACTTTGAAGTGTCTTGGTATTCATAAGTACGGGTGCCTGTTTGCAGGTAATAAGAAACATCTTTCCAAGAACCTCCTCGAATAACTTTTCTTTTCAATGCAATTGGATCTTCAGCTTTTGCTTCATAAGTGTAATCAGGACTATTGTCATGTGAAAAGTTATAAGCTGACTCATCGAAAGCGTTTGAAGTCCACTCGGCAACGTTTCCAGCCATGCAATATAAGCCGTATTGATTTGGATTATAGGAATCAGCTCTAAGTGTTGTTAAGCCCCCATCGTCAATATAGTTACCTCTCAATGGTTTAAAATTAGCTAAGAAACATCCAACACTATTTCTAATATAAGGCCCACCCCAAGGATAAGGACTTAGATCAAGACCACCTCTCGCTGCATATTCCCACTCGGATTCGGTTGGTAAGCGATAGTTTTGCTCGTATGAATTTCCTTCAGTGAAAAGGTAGCCATTGCGAAGATTGGTTCTCCAAACACAAAACGAACGAGCTTGTTTCCAATTAACGCCTACTACAGGATAATCATCATAACCCGGATGCCAAAAATACATGTTTGTAAGAGGCTCATTGTAAGAGTATGAGAAATCATGGATCCAAGCGAGTGTATCTGGATAGATTGGAATTGTTTCACGTTTAATGAAAACTGATCTATCCTTTAACCCTTGAGCGCGATTTCCTCGTTGTGCGGCAGCTTGATAATCAATCCACCAATATTCGTATAAAAACTTACGTGTGTCGAATTCTTTTCTGCCATAAAAGCGTTCGTTTTCTGGCAAATACATTCCTTCAAGCGCTTCACGAAATTCATCATCGTCGTATCTCAGACGCTCCTCCCAATTTAAAATTGGAGATGGATAGTCATTACCGTTTTCATCGGTTTCTATCATAAAGTCTTCAAACTCTTCAGCAAGCATGCGACGTGCAATAGAGTCTTTAACCCAATTTACAAATTGACGATACTCGTTATTTGTAATCTCAGTTTGGTCCATGTAGTAAGCTGGAAGAGATACTGTTTTACTCTGAGACGTTACACCAAAATTAATATCTTGGTCACTAGGGCCCATGTTAAAACTTCCCATTGGAATGTATACCATTCCGAATGGATCGTCTTGGAACCAGTTTTGTCGTCCTTGCACACCAGTTAGATAGCCATTGCCGTCGTTTCCACAGCTGCTTAACAGAGTGGTTAGCAGTATAGTTAATGCTGACAGTGATACGATGGCACCTCTTTTCAGGGGATTGGTCATAAGATTAAAGATTCGTGAATTGTGAAACGTAAGCTTTGTTGACAACCTTTATTGGCTTTAGAGTTGAACAGTAAACGGAATGAAGTGAGAACAGTTACGGCCAATTTTTACAGATATCTTACGTTGCGATAGATCTGACGAGGCTTATCTGTTTTTATCTTGAAGCAATAGTTCAGCATAAACTCGAGTGTGCCATTATTGTAAGGATTAAGCTTTGATGTATTAACATCATAGGCAAGACCTAATTTCAAGCCTTTATAAACATCTGCACCAACCATTACAATAACCGCATCTTGGAATCTATAAGAAAGACCGCCCCAAAGTTTGTTTTTATAATGAACGTTACAATTTATATCGAATTGTGTTGTAGCCGCATTTTTGATAAAAATTGAAGGTCGTAGTTCGATATCAGGATTTAATTGGTAATTGTATCCAGCCATTAAATAATAGTGACGTCTTGCTTGATATTTGTAAGTATCAAGATTGAACGTTGATTGTGGGAGGTGTGTAGAGGAGAGTCCAACATAGTATTGCTTTGTTGAATAATATGCTCCTACGCCAGCATCAAAAACTGTTGCACCAACGGCACTTGTAGGAATTGAAGGGTCGTTGGCTTGCAATGGATTGAGTCCGTCGCCTAATGATTTGTTCATCATACCTAAATCTAACCCCAAGCCCAGTTTACCATTCCCAAGCTTAAGATGATATGAATACGCAAGTTTTGCGTAAATATTGTTCTCCACGCCGATTGCGTCAGAAGTAATCGTCAAGCCAGCTCCTCCTTTGATTGCTGCAATTGGCATATCAGCAGACAAAATAAAGGTCCTGGGAGAGCCTTCAAATCCTAACCACTGAGAACGCCCGATTGCTGTGCCGCAGATTGCGTCAGACATTCCTGCAAATCCGGGATTCACCGCAAGACGGTTGAACATATTCTGGCTTAATTGCGGATCTTGTTGTGCGCTCGCGCCAAGAACCAGAGAGAATATGCTGGCAATGGATAACCGTAATTTCATTTAGTTGCTAGTTTGTTTGCTCGTTGACTCATTCAAGATGCTAAAATACGTAAATTAAAATGTCACGTGCAACATCAATTGTGAATAAACAGTTAATAAGTAATAATGATTATTATTTAATGGCTTCATTATCAGCTAAAAATAATCACATTAGCTTCTGATAAGTTTGCCACCAAGTCTCAGGCAGTTCACCACTCATAGCTTGCTGATAATCCCCATAATTGCAAGGTACAATTTGGTGTCTTTTGTAGCGGCTGCCTGCACTCTGGCGCAGAGGAACCTTCATCCACCAGCGTCCATTTCGGATGTTTTTATAAAAAACTAGATCTTCTTGTATTTGCTCCGAACCAAGCATGTAAACAGTATAATCACCCTCATTTCCAATAATTCCATCCGGAATCCGATTGATAATCCCATCAGCTAAATGCCAAATTAATTGAGCAACTAACTTTTCAGAGATATCAGCGTCATTTTTACGTGTTAAACTCCAGCCAAATATCCCAACAGCGGTTAATTTATTACTCAAACCAGCATATCTCATTAGCCTGCATGCCTCTTCTGCATAAAGTCCGTTCGGTTCAGGTTCAACCGCAGCCTGAAAGTCCGCATTTCTGATGGAGCCAACATCGAAACTTAATAAATCAGCATTTCTGAAAATTGGTTCAGTTAATTCAATTTCTGACCTAATTTGACCAAGGCGGTGTATGTCAAAATTCATGTCTTGCAAGGTGTTCAGCATATCTGGATCCGATAAATAAACCTGATTTCCCAATAATGAATAATTAAATAAATAATTTGGGGAATGAGTTAAAACATCCGAAAGCCAGCCATTATTATTATGACCCTCTCCGTTAAAATTATTTAAGTCGGGTTTAGGGTCAATTGATGCAATATTTATCGTTTGCTCATCTAAGCAAAACGAATGATATAATGAATATGTATATGCCTGATTTGCTGAAATAACTAATGGTATAGAACCGTATTCACGTATTTTTTGTAACGCTTGTGAAAACATCTTCGGACTGCCGCTGTAAGAGCCAGCATCTGCAATTTTGATTTGCTTATTATGGCAAAACTGAGCATAAAATTGCTCACGAATTCCTAAAAGAAAATAATCATTTTCATCATTTGTTGGAGAGATAATCACAATAAGAGGGGATTCTGTTGAGATCATTTGATCAACAGTATAGGCCTCAATTGTATGTCCAATAGTGTTTACAGGCCAGTCTTGCTCCTTAAGGGAATGGACTGATTGTAAATCAAGAAATGCAACGAGATTCACTTTAATTAATTATAATTATTTTTTTCTAACTGCTTTTTTCTTTGCTGCAGGCTTCGCAGTTGGCTTAGAAGCAGCATTTGATTTCTTATTTATTTTCTTAGGTGCGTTTGCTGGATCAGCAATAATTGCTTTGCAATCAGAAAGCGAAAGTATCAGAGGATCGGCGCCCTTAGGGATTTTGAAATTATCTTTTCCCTTTACGATATATGGGCCCCAGCGACCATTCAATACCTGAATCAATGGATCTGTTTCATCAAAGCTTTTTATCACTTTTTCAGCATCACTTTTTCTTTTGCTTTTAATAATTTCAATTGCCCGCTCGGATGTAATCTCCATCGGATCCTCGCCTTTGGGTATGGAATAAAATAAAGAATTGTGACGAATAAATGGTCCAAATCGACCTTTACCTACAGTCATTTCCTTGTCCTCAAATAAATCGAGTTTTCTAGGGAGCTTAAATAATTCTAAAGCTTGTTCAATTGTAATAGACTCTAAACGAAGATCAGTTGGAATATTAGCAAATATCTTTTCCTCATCATCGTTTTCGCCAATTTGAACTAATGGACCATAACGACCGATTCTAGCATAAATATTTTTTACTGTTTTTGGATCAACACCAAGTAACCTAGATCCGGTAGCTCTTTCGGCCTCTAATAAGGTCTTTTCTACAGTTTGATGAAATGGTTTATAAAAAGAATGAATCATTTCAGACCAACTTTTTAAACCCTCAGCAATTTCGTCGAATTCTTTTTCTACCGTAGCGGTAAAATTGTAATCCATGATTTGCTCAAAGTTCTCAACCAAGAAGTCATTAACTACTGTACCAATATCTGTAGGGAAAAGCTTGTTTTTTTCTGCACCCGTAATTTCAGTTTTTACTTGCTTTGAAATAGATGAATCTTTCAGTTCGAGCATGTGGTAATTGCGCTGAATACCCTCGCGTTCTTCCTTTATAACGTAGTTTCTTTTCTGAATTGTTGAAATTGTTGGGGCATAGGTTGACGGTCTTCCAATTCCCAGCTCTTCTAGTTTTTTCACCAAAGCCGCTTCTGTATACCGAGCGGGAGGACTGCTAAACCTTTCTGTTGCAACCAACTCATTCATTTGAAGCAGCATGCCAACTTCTACAGGTGGTAAGAGTTTAGCATTGTCTTCATCTTCTACAACATCATCAGAAGATTCGGAATAAACTTTTAAAAAACCTTCGAAAATGATTACTTCGCCCGTTGCTTCTAATTGTTCGTTAATTCCGGAAATTGAAATTTTTACAACTGTTTTTTCAATTTCTGCATCAGCCATTTGAGAAGCAAGAGTGCGCTTAAAAATTAAATCGTAGAGTTTATTCTCTTGATTGTCTCCTCGCTCATATTGCTGATCCATATAAGTTGGTCGAATGGCTTCGTGAGCCTCTTGAGCACCTTTACTTTTTGTTGTGTATTGTCGAAGTTTATGAAATTCTGCTCCGTAAGCCGAAGTGATTTGCTTTTTCGCAGCGTTTAAAGCTGTTTCAGATAAATTAACAGAGTCAGTACGCATATAAGTTATGCGCCCAGCTTCATACAGTTTTTGAGCAACAACCATGGTTTGCGTAACCGAAAACCCGAGTTTTCTGGAAGCTTCCTGCTGCAAAGTTGAAGTTGTGAAAGGCGCAGAAGGAGATCTTCTAGAAGGTTTTTTTTCTACATCACCAATTGTAAAGGATGAGTTTTTACATGAATTTAGAAAATCTTCCGCCTCTTTCATGGTAGCTATTCTTCTAGGAAGGGTAGCCTTAAGCGTGTAATCTTTTCCTTTATGATTGAAATTTAATAGTGCTACAACCCGATATGTTGATACACTAGAAAAAGCCATTACTTCACGTTCTCTCTCAACTAACAAACGAACAGAAACGGACTGCACTCTACCAGCAGAAAGAGAAGGTTTAATTTTTTTCCATAGTACAGGAGATAATTCATATCCAACTAAACGGTCGAGTATTCTTCTTGCTTGCTGAGCGTAAACCAAATTATAATCAATGGTTCGCGGCTGTTCAATCGCTTTTAAAATTGCTGGCTTTGTGATCTCATGAAATACAATGCGCTTTGTTTGGCTATCATCAAGATTAAGCGCCTCCAACAAATGCCAAGAAATAGCTTCACCCTCACGGTCCTCGTCGGATGCTAACCAAACCATTTCGGCCTCCTTTGCTAATTTTGTTAGCTCCTTGATGATTTCCTTTTTATCCGGAGAAACCTCATATTTGGGTTCGTAATTATTTTCTACATCTATTGCCAGGTCGCTTTTGCTCAAATCGCGGATGTGTCCAAAGCATGATTTCACAAGAAAATCAGGTCCTAGAAAGCCGCCAATTGTTTTGGCTTTAGCCGGAGACTCCACAATAACAAGGTTTTTGGCCATAATAAAGGGTAAGTTTTTATTTTGATAGCCGACAAAGAAACACAAACAAATCCGGCATCACCAAATTAAAAATTCATAATCATATTTTAATAATGCAAAGAAATGCAATCTGACACCCCGTGTCATTTTGTCACATCAAGGGCTTTGTGTAATTTCGCAGTCCTCAAAATGAATATGTCTAATCACACAAAAGAACAAGTAGAAGAAAGCCGGCAGGGCGAAATTCTCATGCAAGAGCAATTAATTTCAGAAATAACACCTAAGGGCAAAAAGTTATTCTTAGAAAGTTATGGCTGTGCGATGAATTTTGCTGATAGCGAAGTTGTAGCTTCTATTTTAAGTAAGGAAGGCTTTACCACGACGAAAGTGATGGAAGAGGCGGACGTGATTCTCGTTAACACCTGCGCAATTAGAGACAATGCAGAACAGCGAGTTCGTCAACGATTGTTTGATTATAACAAGGTAAAGCGCAAAAAGCCAGAATTGATTATTGGGATTTTGGGTTGTATGGCAGAACGCTTAAAGTCGAAGTTGCTTGAAGAAGAGAAATTGGTTGATTTGGTTGTTGGTCCTGATGCATATCGCGACTTACCGATATTGATCAACACTGCTGAAGACGGTCAAAAGGCTATCAACGTAATCCTATCAAAGGAGGAAACGTACGCAGATATTTCACCCGTTCGTTTGGGTGGAAATGGAATATTAGCATTCGTTTCAATTACCAGAGGATGCGATAATATGTGTTCATTTTGTGTTGTGCCATTTACAAGAGGGCGAGAGCGGAGTAGAGATCCTGAAACAATTATCAACGAAGTTGTTGATTTATATGCTAATGGATACCGAGAAATTACGCTCTTAGGGCAGAATGTCGATTCTTACTTGTATTCTGGAGGAGGTTTGAAGAAGGAGATTTATAGTCAAGAGGAGTTGGATGCGGCAGTAAATTTTGCCCAATTGCTTGAAAAAGTAGCATTAGCCGCACCTGGTATGAGAATCCGTTTTTCGACTTCTCACCCTAAAGATATGAATGATGATGTATTATATGTAATGGCAAAATATACCAACATCTGTGATTATATCCATTTACCTGTTCAGTCGGGAAATTCTGAACTGTTAGAGAAAATGAATCGTGGCTATACGCGCGAATGGTATTTGAGTAGAATTAAATCGATACGTGAGATTATTCCTGGGTGTGGAATTTCGACGGATATTATTACAGGTTTTTGCTCAGAAACGGAAGAGCAACATCAAGATACTTTAAGCTTGATGGAAGAAGTGGGTTATGAATTCGCTTACATGTATATGTATTCGGAACGACCAAAAACATTAGCTGAAAGGAAGTTTACAGACGATATTCCAGAAAAAGAAAAAGGTCGCCGTCTTTCGGAAATCATTGAAGTTCAGTCAAAATCCTCAATGATTAGCAATAAGAAGGATTTAGGAAAGACTTACCGAGTTTTGGTTGAAGGTACCTCCAAGCGCTCTAAAGAACATCTATCGGGAAGAACAAGCCAGAATAAGGTAGTTGTGTTTCCAAAGGAAGGTTTCGAGCCAGGTCAGATGGTTGATGTAAAAATTCATGATTGTACAAAAGCAACATTGTTAGGTAACGCTGTTGGCTTAGCCAATGGAATGTAATTAGCCATTTATGGATATCCAGGATATTAAAAACAGATTTAGCATTATTGGAGGGGCGCCAGCACTAGACAGGGCTTTAGATACTGCTTGGAGAGTTGCTTCGACTGACTTAACTGTGCTAATAACAGGTGAGAGCGGAACCGGAAAAGAAGTTTTTTCTAAAGTGATCCATAGTTTTTCCTCAAGAAAGCACGGACCTTTTATTGCAGTAAATTGCGGAGCAATCCCTGAAGGGACGATAGATTCAGAACTTTTTGGTCATGAAAAAGGCTCATTTACTGGAGCGAATGAGGCGAGAAAAGGCTATTTTGAAGTAGCTGGTGGTGGAACGATTTTCTTAGATGAAGTTGCAGAACTCCCATTACAGACTCAAGTAAGATTGTTACGAGTTTTAGAAACTGGCGAGTTTATCAAGGTTGGTTCGTCTAAAGTTATTAAATCTGACGTACGTATTGTTGCTGCAACGAATGTGAATATCCCGCAGGCAATTGAAAAAGGAAAGTTTAGAGAGGATTTGTTTTACCGTTTAAATACGGTTCCAATCATGATTCCTTCTTTAAGAGATAGAGGGTTGGATATTTTGTTGTTATTCAGGAAGTTTGCTTCTGACTTTGCCGATAAATACAAAATGCCGGCGGTTAAGCTTGACGAGAGTTCACAGCAAATGATTGTCAATTATAGATGGCCCGGCAATGTTAGGCAGTTAAAAAATGTAACCGAGCAAATTTCAATAATCGAAAACGAGCGAGTTATTACAGCCGAAATACTGAGTCATTATCTTCCAGGGCAGAGTGGCAGTTTATTACCAGCGAAGCTTTCAAACGACAATACCGCAGATATTTCAGAGAGAGAGATTTTATACAAAGTCTTATTCGATATGAAAAAAGACATGGTTGAAATGAAGAAGCTAATGTTAGATGTCTTACAAAACGGAGGAATTGACAATCACTTCCAAGAAGACAACGCTCAAATAATTTCAAAGCTTTATCAAGATATTCAACAACCAGGAAATTCTCCTCAACCTGTCGTTCAACCAACAATTCCTCAGGCGCAACCTCAAGGCTTTTATACTCCTGTAACTGAGCATGAAGAGGTAGAAGAGGAAAGCTTATCGTTGGAAGAACGAGAAAAAGAGTTGATAATTAAGGCATTAGAAAAATATAGAGGCAGAAGAAAGCAAGCAGCGATGGAACTTGGAATCTCTGAGCGAACTTTATATAGAAAAATCAAAGAATACGGTATTAACTTATAGAGATGAGCCTGAGTCGATTTGCGTTTCTTTTGTTTCTAATTTTGAGCACATTTTCTGCCTGTAAGGTGTCACTTTCAGGCGGGAATTACGGTGATGCTAAGAGCATATCCATTAGCTTTTTTCCTAACCAGGCTGCATTAGTTCAGCCAACTTTAAGTCAGTCATTTACAGAGGATTTGCGTAATTTTTTCCAAACCCAAAGTCCACTTTCGTTGGTTCAAAAGGGAGGAGATTTGCTTATAGAAGGAGCAATTACAGATTATCGTGTAGCTCCTGTTGGAATTGGAAACCAAACGGCATCTTCCAATAGGCTATCAATTTCTGTTCGAGTTATTTTCACTAACTCTTTAGACGCAACAAAAGATTTTGAAACGACATTTTCACGCTTTGCAGATTTTCCCTCATCACAAAATTTGGTTTCTGTTGAACGAGAATTGATCTCGCAAATTAATCAGCAGTTAATACAAGACATTTTTAATAAAGCACTAATTAATTGGTAATATGAACCGTGCCTTATTCATAGAGTTAAGTCGTTTTCCCAATCGAGTAGAGCCAGTCCATATTGATGGATTGGAAGAATTAGTGAAGTCGTTCCCGTTTTTTCAAGCGGCAAAAGCTTTGTATTGCTTATCTCTCAAGAAAGGACAAGAGATTGGTTATGCCGACGCACTTAAATCGGCAGCACTGCACACATCAAACAGAAAAAGGTTATTTGAGTTATTAGAAAGTAAACAGCAAGAGGAAAAGAAGGAGGTTCAAGTAATCTCGGTTGATTCAGTTTCACAAAAATCACCGATTGATTTTCAGTTTGAAGCAGAAGAGCGTATTAAAAGTGTGATGAAGCAAGCTGTTCCTTTGGAGGAGATTATTCGTCAAATTGTTGAATATCCGTTAATTATCGAAGATTCGCCCGATTTAGATTTGCATTCGATAGAGCAGATTAAGTCGATTGATATTAAAGAAACTGAAGAAGGAGATTCAATAGTTCAAACAACTTCACGAAGAGAGGAAAATAACACTCAAGGTCCTGAAGCTATCATAGGCAAGGTTATCCAACAGGAGCTTAAGCTTGAAGAGAATTCGTTTTTGTTTTGGTTAAAAAAAGTGAATGATTATTCAACAGAAACTAGACAAGAAGCAAAGGTGCAAAAGAGGGAAGAGTTGCCTTCTAAAAGCAAGGAGGAGTTGATAGAAATGTTTATTAAAACGGAGCCAAGAATATCGGCGCCACTAAAAGTTGATTTTTATTCGCCCACTGCCATGTCGAAGAAAAGTTCAGAGGATTCTGAAGAGATTGTTTCTGAGACATTGGCGAAGATTTATGAAGCTCAAGCAAACAACGGAAAAGCAATTCGCATCTATCAGAAATTAAGTTTGTTATATCCGGAGAAAAGCGGTTACTTTGCCGCCCGTATAAAAAACTTGGAAAAAACTAACCTGCTATGAGTGGTATCCTATCCGTATTAATTATCCTAGCTTCAATTTTATTGATTTTGGTAGTTCTTGTTCAGAACTCTAAAGGAGGTGGATTGTCTTCGACATTTGCTTCGAGCAATCAAGTAATGGGAGTTAGAAAGACAACTGATTTTCTAGAAAAGTCAACTTGGGGTTTAGTAACTATTCTTGTTGTATTATGCCTGCTATCTGCAGTGATTAACAAAACGGGAAGTTCAGAGGGACAGTCGAGTATTAGTCAAGAAAAGGCTTCATCTGCGATTGAAAACCCAACAACTCCAGCACCTGCTCCAACGGCAATTCCGGTTGAGCCTACGCCAGCTCCGTAATTTCAAGACACTATAATATCTTTAAACGTGTCAGTCTGTCATTCAGTCTGACACGTTTTTCATTTATGTTCGACTTGCTCTGACAAAAAGATCATATTGCTCGCTTTGTTTTGAGGTGGCATAGCTTTCGCCAAGTTCGCTTCATAATTTCAAAAATTAATTTTTAATAAATTTATATTTATGTCAGAAGTAACAATTCGTCCATTACAGGACAGAGTTCTTGTTGAAGCTGCGGCTGCGGAGGAAAAGACTGCTGGGGGCATCATCATTCCAGATACTGCTAAAGAGAAGCCACAAAAAGGCCGTGTAGTTGCAATTGGGAATGGCAAGAAAGATGAGCCACTAACAGTTAAAGTTGGCGATGAAGTACTTTATGGAAAATATGCTGGAACCGAGATTTCAGTTAGCGGAAGAGATTTTCTAATAATGCGCGAATCAGACATTTTCGCTATCCTTTAATTCACATTGATAAGAATAAATAATCATGGCAAAAGAAATTAGCTTTAACCTTGATGCTCGCGACCAATTAAAAAAGGGAGTTGATGCATTAGCAAATGCAGTAAAAGTTACACTAGGTCCGAAAGGAAGAAATGTAATTATTGATAAAAAATTCGGGGCGCCAGTTATCACAAAAGACGGCGTAACAGTAGCAAAGGAAATTGAGCTTGCGCACCCAATTGAAAATATGGGAGCTCAAATGCTGAAAGAAGTTGCATCTAAGACTGCTGATATTGCAGGTGATGGAACAACTACAGCCACCGTTCTTGCTCAAGCCATTGTTACAACAGGCTTAAAGCATGTTGCAGCTGGAGCAAATCCAATGGATATTAAAAGAGGAATTGACAAGGCAGTTACAGCTGTTGTTGAGAATCTTCAAAAGCAAAGTAAGTCTGTAGGCGACGACAATCAAAAGATTGAGCAGGTTGCTACAATTTCGGCTAACAATGATTTTGCGATTGGAAAATTGATTGCACAAGCGATGGACCGTGTAAAAAAAGAGGGTGTAATTACTGTTGAAGAGGCAAAAGGCACTGAAACAACTGTTGAAGTTGTTGAAGGAATGCAGTTTGACCGCGGTTATATTTCTCCATATTTTGTAACAGATCCTGAAAAAATGCAAGCTGTATTGGAGAATCCATACATCTTGATTTATGACAAGAAAATCTCAACAATGAAGGACTTGCTTCCTATTCTTGAGAAAAGTGTTCAAAGTGGCCGTCCATTATTGATTATTGCTGAAGATGTTGATAGCGAAGCATTGGCAACTTTAGTAGTTAATAAAATTCGAGGCTCACTTCGTATTGCAGCAGTAAAGGCTCCTGGATTTGGAGATCGCCGTAAGGCAATGTTAGAAGACATCGCTATTCTTACGGGCGGTCAGTTAATATCTGAAGAGCGTGGTTACAAACTTGAAAATGCCGATTTAACATACTTAGGAAGTGCAGAGAAGGTAACTATCGATAAAGACAATACAATTATTGTTGATGGTGCTGGTTCTAAAGAAGATATTAAGGCTCGTGTAAATCAGATTAAAGCTCAAATTGAGTCAACAACTTCTGATTACGACCGTGAGAAACTTCAAGAACGTTTAGCAAAATTAGCGGGTGGTGTAGCGGTACTTTATGTAGGAGCTGCGACAGAAGTTGAGATGAAAGAAAAGAAAGACAGAGTAGACGATGCGCTTCATGCAACTCGTGCTGCTGTTGAAGAAGGAATTGTACCAGGAGGAGGAATTGCTTATATCCGCGCGATTGAATCTTTAGAAGGTTTGAAAGGAAGCACCGATGATGAAAATTTTGGAATCAATATCGTTAAGCGCGCATTAGAAGAACCACTTCGTCAGATTGTTGCTAATTGTGGTGGCGAAGGATCTATTGTAATTCAAAAGGTCAAGGAAGGCAAAGGTGATTATGGATACAATGCTCGCACGGAGGTTTATGAAAACCTTTTAGCCGCAGGTGTTATTGATCCAACTAAAGTTACACGTGTTGCTCTTGAAAATGCAGCTTCAATTGCAGGTATGCTATTAACTACCGAGTGTGTTCTTTCTGAAATTAAGGAAGATGCTCAGGCAGGAGGTATGAACCCGGGCATGGGTGGCATGGGCGGTATGATGTAATAATTCATTTAAAATAAATTAGTGAAGGGTTTGTCGATTAGTTTCGTCAAACCCTTTTTAATTTAAACCAACGTATATTCTTACATTCTAGCGCGGAGTTTTAAGGTAACATGCAAATATTTTGTAGGTTAGCGTCAACCAAAGGCCATTGAGATATTTAGTATTAATTTTAGTATTTGCTAGTACGTGTTTAAGTTCTCAGACCTTTCACTTTGGAGTAAACTCAAATTACGTAGCGTCGCAATTTTTTACGAAAACGATGTCATATGGCGGAGCCGATTCTTCTTATGTTTTTTCTGGAGGATACGGGTTTGGTGCTAGTGCAACAATCTTTTTTGATCAGGGTGGATACTACAGCCGTAAAATCTATGGAATTCGTTTAGAGGGAATTTACGCAAGGCACAATCAATCTTACAGAATATTTCCTGGTTCAGGGAAAATTGATCCAGACGTTTTTTACAGCTATCGATTAAAAATGTCTTATATAGATGTTCCGTTATTGTTTACCCTCTGTCCAACCCATCATCAAGGATTAACGGTGGAAGCGGGACCACAAATCTCGTTTTTTCAAGGTGCTAGATCGGTAATTCAAGAAGAAAAGAATACCTTAGGGAGCGTCCCTTTTGCATCAAATGCTTATTTTAAACCACTTACTTTTTCTGTAATTGGAGGAGCAGGAATTTATTATAGTTTTTCGGAATCATTTGCATTAACAGGAACAGTTAGGGCGACTTACGGTCTTTCTAATTTACTGAATCCGGGAGTAATGCAAACGAGTGTTTCGCCTCGTAACCGATTAATATTGGGTATTTACGCACAAGCGGTATACAAGATTAACAAGTACGATGCGAAGAAAAATAAAGGATACAAACACTATTTAAAAAGGATTAGAAAATAATTATGGGTTTGAAATTGGCAATATATGGAGCAAGTGGACTCACTGGTTCGGATTTATTAAAACAGTCATTACTTCATGATGGTGTTGAGGTGGTTTATACTGTTGGAAGGAAAAAATTGGATGTTAAAGCAAGTAAACTGGTTCAATTAATTTCAGAAAACAACCAATTAATCGACGAAATAGTGATTCCCGAGGTTGATGTTGTGGTTTGTTGCTTAGGGACAACGATTAAAAAAGCGGGTTCTCAAGATGCTTTTAGGGAGGTTGATGTAAATATTCCTATTCGTATCGCCCAAAGGGCAAAAGACAACCATGTAAATACCTTTGTTGTTCAATCCTCTATTGGGGCTGGTCTGGGTGCTAAAGGTTTTTATTTGAAGTCTAAAACAGAGATGGAGCAGGTGGTCTCTAGCCTAGGTTTTTCCTCGACTTACATCTTTAGGCCATCTTTATTAACTGGAAAACGTAAGGAGTTTAGATTTGGGGAAAGGGCGTTTGAGTTTTTTTTGTTGATGTTCAAGCCTCTATTATTGGGGAGCGCCAAAAAGTACCGTGTAATTGCGGCAAGTGATGTTGCAAAGGCAATGTTGAAATGTGCAATAGATAGGAAAAATGGGGTAACAATACTTGAATCGGATGATATTCAACAACGGGCCGATGCGGACAATGTAAACCATTGAATCTATCGATCTTTCAACTCTTCCTCATTAAGGATTTAGGGCTATTAATTCAAAACTAATTCTTAACAAAAGCTCCATATTAAACTCAAAAATTACAGGGACGATTTTTTAATATGTCAACCATGGTATTTTTAAGTGATTTGTAGTCAATGGTTTAAGCTCCTTTGACATTAAAACCACACTAAAAGAATCAATCTTTGATTGATTTCTGCCAGGATATTGTTTTCTGGCTGATCACCAATAGAAACAAAGCAAAGTCTATATAAGTAGAAGGTGGCAACTACCTAATTGCGCCTATGCAGAATTGCTACAAATCTCGATATTATTTTCATCAAACGTTTCTCGAGTTAACCTCATTTATAAAGGTTAACAAATCGAGGTATTTGACGATTTTTACAGGAATTCGAAATCAACTTACTGCGATAACGCTCATTTTGATTTCTAGTTCAAGTTATGGACAGGCAATATTCTCAAACACGATTACCGGAGTAAACCCAAGCAGCTCAAATCCATATACAACAGGCCAAGTAGTTCACCCAAATATAACTACTGATGGTGTTAGAAGAGGAAGTGGCAATGGAGTCTCTAACTCAACCAACTCATATTCATTAATTCGATGGAACCAGAGTGCGATTACACCTGCGAAGTGTATTCAATTTAAAATGGTGCCAAATGCTTGTTTTGAGATTGACTTCACAAGTTTTCAATATTCAGGTGCGTTGTCATCTGGTTCTGCAAATTTTGTTTTACGTTCAAGTGCAGACAATTTTAATTCTAACATTGGATTGGCGACCGCTTCGGGAGGAACAATAAGTTTAAGCGGGTCCTCATTTCAGAATATTACTTCCGAAATAACCTTCAGATTGTACATTTGGGGATCGGCTTCAAATTCTGTTGTTTATTCTCTTTATGATTTTAGCTTCAACGGAACAGTTAGTTCGGGAGGAGGGCCTAATATTACAACACAACCAGTTTCTTCCGCCACTTATTGTCAAAACACATCACCATCACCGCTAACTATTGCCGCTAGTACTAGTAGTGGCTCAATTTCAGGCTACCAATGGTTTGTGAATACTTCATTTTCTAATGTTGGTGGAACTCCAATAAGTGGAGCAAACTGGCTTTCGTACTATCCTCCTGGAAGCACACCAGGTGTTAGATTTTATTATTGTGTAGCAACAAGTTCATTAGGTTGTTCTGTTACAAGTAACGCGGGGCGTGTAATTATAACTGCTCAACCTTCAGGTAATTTTTCCTATTCGGCTTACGGATATTGTAATTCGGTTACTGAATTACAAGCGATTGCAAGTTCAAACTTTGCTGGTTCAGCTGGAACATTCAGCGCTCCTTCGGGATTGTCGATTAATTCAATAACGGGCGAAGTAAATCCAGGCATAAGTACTCCGAGGACAAGTCCATATATAGTAACATACTCAGTACCTGCGGCAAATGGTTGTAATGCATTTAGTTCCACAACATCTGTTACGATAGAACAAGAAGGAACAGGTACATTCAGTTATCCATCGAGCACACTTTGCAAAAGCGTTCCAGGAACTGTTTCGCCAGTAGTTGTTGGGGCTTCAGGCTCGGGTAACTCTACTTGGTTTTTAGGTTCGCCAAGCGGAATGGCAATCAATGGAAGTGGTGTCATCAACGCCTCTTCAAGTAATGCAGGCACATACACGGTAACATATTATCGTGCCGCTTCGGGAACTTGCCCTACTTATTCAACATCAATTCCAATTACAATTGTAAACGGAGGCGAAGCCGTAAATGCAGGTTCCAATTTTACTAAATCATGTACAAGTTTTCCTAACGGGAAGGTAATTGGAGAATCCAATGATGGAAGTACGTATTCATGGTCTCCAACCACGGGATTATCTTCATCAACTGTTTCAAATCCAACAGCAAACCCATCAACTACAACAACATATACTGTAACCAAAGGAAGTGGAAATTGCGCTTCAACAGCAAGTGTAATAGTAACAGTGAATAACTCCGCACCTGCTGCAAATGCTGGGTCTGATTTTACAAAATCATGTTCGTCAAATGCGAACGGAGCGCAAATTGGAGTATCGCCGGTTTCTGGGGTAACATATTTATGGTCTCCAACAACGGGCTTGTCAGCATCTAATATTGCAAACCCAATTGCAAATCCTTTATCAACAACAACCTATACTTTAACTGCAACAAATACTTCCAGTGGCTGCACAGCAACGGATGTGGTAACAGTCACCGTAAGTTACTCACTGCCAACTGTAGGTTCAACATCACCAAGCAGTAGATGTGGCTCTGGAACTGTTGTTCTTGGTGCAACTTCGGCAGCTGGAACAATTAATTGGTATTCAAGTGCAAGTGGAGGAAGTTCTGTAGGAAGTGGAAATTCATTCACAACCCCATCTATATCATCAACAACAACCTATTTTGCTGAAGCTGCAAGCGGATCATGCGTATCTGCAAGTAGAACAGCTGTTGTAGCAACAGTAAACAGTTATCCAACTATTTCTGAGGTTGATGCAGATTCTCGCTGCGGTCCGGGAACTGTTACATTGGAAGCAGAATCAAATTCAGGAACGATCTCCTGGTTTGCAGCTTCTGGCGGAGGTTCTTCTTTAGGAACGGGTGAGCTTTTTACAACTCCATCTATTTCAAGCACAACAACGTATTATGTTGAAGTAACTAACAATGGTTGCACAAGTTTATCAAGAACGCCCGTTGTTGCAACGGTGAATTTAGCGCCAACAATTACTTCTACCATTCCTGGAAACCGATGTGGAAGCGGGACTGTTACTTTGTCTGCTGCCGCTTCTTCTGGTACATTAAGCTGGCATTCTGCATCGAGCGGAGGCTCATTGCTTGGTTCTGGGTTAACATTTATTACCCCTTCAATAACAGCTACTACAACTTACTTTGTAGGTGCTTCTGCTAATGGTTGTCCTTCAAGTGTTCGAACCGCAGTAGTCGCTTCTGTAAATTCTATACCAACAATAACGGCATCAAGCGCAGGAAATAGATGCGGTGAAGGAACCGTTTCACTAGGAGCAAGTTCATCAGCAGGAACTATCAATTGGTACACTAGCTCAAGTGGAGGAACATCCATAGAAAGTGGAACACCTTTTATTACCCCATCAATTTCAACAACGACAACTTATTATGCAGAATCTAGTAATGGATTTTGCGTATCAAATAGCAGAACGGCGGTAGTTGCAACAGTGAATACAATTCCAACGATTGCGTCAAGTAGCCCAGGAAGCCGCTGTGGAAATGGTTCTGTCTCACTTGGGGCAACAGCAACTGCAGGTACATTAACATGGTTTGCGGCATCAAGTGGAGGCTCTTCATTAGGATCAGGAACAACATTTAATACGCCATCAATATCTACAAACACATCGTACTTTGTTCAAGCAACTAGTTCAGGTTGTATTTCACCGGAAAGAACAGCAGTTTTAGCAACGGTTAATTCCATTCCAACAATTACAGCAATAACACCATCGAACAGATGTGGTGCCGGAACAGTAACTTTAGGCGCAACAGCCTCTGACGGAACGGTGAATTGGTTTACAACTTTAACAGGAGGTAGTGCAATTGCAACTGGCGCTAGTTTCACAACTCCATCTATATCTGTAAATACAACATACTATGTAAATGCCACAAGCAATGGATGTACAACAGCTTCTAGAACGGCAATACTTGCAACGGTTTTTACAATTCCAGCAGTATCAAGTAGCGTATCAGCTTCTAGATGTGGAGAAGGAACTGTAAATTTAACCGCAGTGGCATCATCAGGAACATTAAACTGGTACGCAGCGCCAACAGGAGGTGCTTTATTAGGAACGGGCTCACCATTTACAACACCATCAAACTCCGCAACAACAATCTATTATGTTGATGCTATCGCTAATTCATGCACTTCTACACCCCGCACAGCGGTAAACGCAACGGTAAATACTCAGCCTACAATAACTTCAGTAATAGTTGCAAGTAGATGCGGAAACGGAACGTTAAGTTTAAGCGCAACTGCATCTGAGGGAACCGTAAGGTGGTACTCGGCAGCAACTGGCGGAAGCCTTTTATTGAATGGAAGTGCTTATACAACGCCATCGATTAGTTCAACGTCGACCTATTATGCGGAAGCTATTTCTGGCGGATGTGCAAGCAATTCAAGATCTGCTGTAGTAGCTACAGTAAACGCGAATCCAACAATTGTATCTCAAGTTACATTGGCTGCAACTTATGTTCAAAATGCTTCGGCAAATTCATTAAGTGTTATTGCAAATGCAGGTTCTGGCACAATTGATTCTTATCAATGGTATTTAAACACAGTTGCTTCAAATGCAGGCGGTACGGCAATAGATGGTGCAAATACTGCCTCATACACACCTTTGACAACAACATCTGGAAACTCTTGGTATTATTGCTTAGTAACAAATTCCAATGGCTGCTTTGTAAAATCGACCATCTCAGGAGCAATTCTAATTAATGCATTACCAACGATAACGAGTGTTATTCCAACATTACCATTAATAACTGAGCAAGAAAACAATACTGGATTTCGCGGTCAAAGAATAACAATTAACGGTACCAATTTCATGTCGAATGCTACGGTTAATTATAATGGGACAGCCGGCACGGGAGTTATATTCGTAAATTCTGGAACATTAACGGCATTGGTAAACAATGTTGGGCCAAATTCGGAAGGTGTTGTAACGGTAACTAACCCAACAACAACAGCCTCTGCAAACGCTCCGTTCAGTTATATTGGATACATAACAAATGCTACTGGCGATTGGAATTCAACGGCATGTTGGTTAGGTACTTCAATACCAACAACAGGTTCTGACGCAAGTGTAGCTTATGCAAATACTTGTAACGCTGCGGTTGTTAGCGTTCCGCGGATATTAACTGTGAGAGCAGGTGGAGTGCTAACATTTGGAACAGTAAATTCAGCATTAACTGTTGAGAATGTTACAAATAAAGGTTCGATGATATGGACAAATTCAGGATCTCTAAGAATTGGTGCGGACTTTAATTTAACGGAAACATCGATTTTCACCCCAGGAGCGGGCCGTGTAATATTTAACAAAGACGGAGATCAATTGCTGTTTAGCGGTAGGTCGACCGTGAGTTTTAATATTCTTTCTATTACGGGCTTGGGCCAGAAAACACTTGGGATGAATACCGTTTTGGAGGTAAAGAATTTAAATGTAGCAACCGATGCATCATTTAATGTAGGAACCACGAATCAGGATGTTAGAATTTCTGGTGATTTAGTCTTGGAAGGAAATATGGATCCGGGAACTAGTAAAATCCGGTTTACAGGACTTGTTGACCAAACTATTTCTGTTGCTGGAGAAGGAATTGCGCTGTTTAGTGATTTGTATGTAAACAAGCTATCTGGCACATTGAAGTTGAATAATAATATTCAAGTTAGGGACACGCTTAGAATGGTGGTTGGTAATATCAACACTCAAGGTAAGTTGATGGAACTAGGAACAGGGATTACAAATCCTGGTGTATTAGATTACATTAATGGATATGTGATGGGAAGATTCCGTCGCTGGTATGAGCCTAAAACGAACTCAATTGTTTCGACAGGATTATTTCCAATGGGGCAAAAAGTTGATAACACTTGGTATGACAGGGCTATGAGTTTATATTATACGCTAGCTCCAACAGTTGGAGGTCATTTAACGGTTGAGTTTATGCCTGTGCCAATGATTAACGGTGCAATTGGAACCCAAACGTTTATTGATCCAATAAATACAGGAGGAACAAGCTTTACTGTTTCGAACTTTTCAAGCGAGGGTTATTGGAAAGTAGATAACCAAATAGGAGCATTAACGGATGGCAAATACACGATTTCGTTAACAGGCGAAGGATTTATTTCACTTGAGAATTCAATGACACAAATTACCATGGTAAAACGTGTAAACGGAGGAAACTGGTTTTGCCCAGGAACTCACCTTCCTTTATTAGGCGATGCATTGAGGCCTACCCTTAGAAGGAGCAACGTAACCGGTTTCTCTAATTTTGGTTATGCTGGAAGTGTAAATGAACCATTGCCAATTACATTGATAAGCTTTGAGGCTGTTTGTAATGATTCAAAGTTGATTGTTACGTGGACAACTGCGGCAGAAACCAACAATAAAGAATTCCACATTCAGGAGAGTAAGGATGCCATAAACTGGGCGAATGTTGCCACCATAGCAGGAGCTGGAAACAGCACAACAATACGCGATTATTCACATGAGGTTGAATCTTCATATTCTGGAGGAAGTTATTTTAGAATGACACAAGTGGATTTTAACGGCGATTCTGAAACGTTCGACCCAATATTTGTTACGTGCGGCAAGAAGACAAAAAGCGAGGTGAAGATTTATCCTAACCCCGCAATTGATTATGTTAATGTTGAGATTACCTCTTCAAATGAAATGGAAATTGGAATGGCCTTGTTTAATACAAGTGGTCAAATTTTATTATCGCAAAAAGTAAGACTTCAAGAAGGAAGTAATCTAATCAGGTTGGATTTATCATCCATCCCGCCAGGTTCTTACCATATAAACTTAAGCAATACTCAAAATATTGAAATAACAGGTGGCCGCTCTATCATAAAGCGCTAAAAAAGGCCGCTGTGATTATTTTGCAGCGGCCTTTTTTAATTTGCAGAAACTCCTAATTTGCTTTTCCAGGATCTTTGGAAGACTCGTATGAGATGAAAATATTGAGATATAATGATCTTGACCAACGAAACAATATAGGGGCAAGCAACAATAAAGTCAGCGTATTAGAAATAATGTAATAGAGCGGATTGAAATCAATCAATAAATTAATCGATACTATACCTACACTCAAGGCAACTCCGAAAGCATAGCTCACATACATTGCTCCTTGAAAAAACCCTGGCTCACGTTCGAAGTGTAATCCACACACTTGACAATCTGCATGCATCTTATCCCAACCATCTAATTTATAAGGGTTTTTGTTTATAAATAGTTGACCCTGATGGCATCTCGGGCAAGTGCCAGATACAACAGAATAAAGCTTTGTTGAACGGAAAGACATAGTATTTTAATTTCGAAGGTAAAATTAGCCAAATACTCACCAAATAATAGTGATAACAGTCGCAAAGGATACATTACCTTTGCCGCCAAATGATTACAGTAGGAAATTTATCTGTCCTGTTTAGTGGTAAGCCATTATTTGAGGACATTTCGTTCATGATTCAACCTCGCGACAAAGTGGGGTTAACAGGAAAAAATGGCGCCGGCAAGTCGACTCTCTTGAAGATTATTGCTAAAATGCAAGACCCAACCAAAGGAAATATCTCGGTGCCATCGGGATATAGGATTGGATATTTGCCCCAGGAAATGAAGCATGCTTCTGGTAAAACTATTTTCGAAGAAGCAAAAACGGCATTTCACGAAATGATGGCTTTAGAAAAAGAGCTGAACGACTTAAGCAAGCAGTTAGAAACTCGTACCGACTACGAATCTGACGAATATCATGAAATAATTGAGCGCCTAAATGATGTTGGACAACGACTTTCATTATTAGGAAGTGGCAGTATTGATGGTGAAACCGAAAAAATTCTCTTGGGTTTAGGATTTTCGCAAAGCGACTTAAGCCGCCAAATGGACGAGTTTTCAGGTGGTTGGAAAATGCGCGTTGAGTTGGCAAAGATTCTCTTGCAAATGCCTGACGCGGTTCTACTCG